>OWIK01000094.1_pt1 | contig 37211 bp, 30 predicted proteins | sample 1732691 | NCBI WGS metagenome assembly OWIK01 (sample SAMN05065743, study PRJEB22554) | human gut metagenome | biome: ENVO:2100002; feature: ENVO:00000062; material: ENVO:00002003 | host: Homo sapiens | place: USA | reverse complement strand
GTTGCTAAAGCAACCGCGCCTCGGCGCGAGAATGTGCCAAGGCACATTCTTTTTTATATAAGAATCCTCATTTTCCATTCGCGATGTATGCTGCCGGGCGCACCGTATCAAAAACAGCCGCCGTACAAACACGGCAGCTGTTTTTGTTATCGCTATCTGATATTTTATTTATCGATAATGCTTGCATGGAACTCCTGCAGAGACTGCACCGGAAGCTTGCCGTCACGTTTTGCGGAACGGATGCCTTCTACAGTTGCCTTTGCAGCAGCCATGGTTGTAATATACGGAATACGGTTCTTAATGGCAGCCTTACGAATGTAGCTGTCGTCGGTTGTACCCTTCTTGCCGCGGGGAGTATTGACAATCAGCTGGATCTGGTCATTCGTGATCTTATCCAGGATGTTCGGACGTCCCTCGTTGAGCTTGCATACCTTCAGGGCAGGAATACCGGCCTGTTCGATCAGGTCACAGGTTCTACCGGTTGCCATAATTTCAAAGCCAAGCTGATAGAAGCCTCTTGCAACGTCAACTACCTCTGCCTTATCTCTGTCATTAACAGAAATCAGCACGCAGCCGGAAGTGGGCAGCTTGGTCTTTGTCGCTTCTTCTGCCTTGAAGAATGCATCACCAAAGTCTGTAGACAGTCCAAGAACCTCACCGGTGGAACGCATTTCAGGTCCGAGTACCGGGTCAACCTCCGGGAACATATTGAAGGGGAATACCGCTTCTTTTACACCGTAGTGAGCGAATTTCTTTTCTTTCAGCTCCGGCACCGGGCTCTTGCGTCCGGTATAAGGCAGGGTAACGATATCCGTTGCAATCTGAACCATGTTGATGCCGCAGACCTTGGATACAAGCGGAACGGTTCTGGATGCACGGGGATTTGCCTCGATGACAAATACCTTGCCGTCCTCAATCGCATACTGCATATTCATCAGGCCAACAACATGCAGCTCCTTTGCGATCTTTCTGGTGTAGTCTTTCAGAGTTTCGATCTGCTCTTCTGTCAGTCCTCTCGGAGGAATGATACAAGCAGAGTCGCCGGAATGGATACCAGCCAGCTCGATATGCTCCATAACAGAAGGAACGAATACATGCTCGCCATCGCTGATTGCGTCCGCTTCACACTCGGTTGCATGATGCAGGAATCGATCAATCAGGATCGGTCTGTCCGGTGTTACACCCACTGCCTGCTGCATGTAGAAGGTCAGCGCTTCATCGTCATAAACGACCTCCATGCCGCGTCCGCCAAGGACGTAGGAAGGACGTACCATAACCGGATAGCCGATTCTGTGAGCAGTTTCCAATGCTTCTTCCACATTGACAGCCATTCCTGCTTCAGGCATCGGAATCTCCAGTTTCTCCATCATTTCACGGAACTGGTCACGGTCTTCTGCAAGGTCGATGGCTTCCGGAGTGGTTCCAAGAATATTGACACCGTATTTCTTCAGGTCTGCTGCCAGATTCAGCGGAGTCTGTCCACCGAACTGTGCAATAACGCCAACCGGCTGTTCTTTTTCATAAATTGCAAGGACATCTTCCAGAGTCAGAGGCTCGAAATACAGCTTGTCGGAAGTGTCGTAGTCTGTGGATACCGTCTCAGGGTTACAGTTTACAATGATCGTGGAGAATCCGAGCTTACGCAGTGCTTTTGCAGCATGTACGCAGCAGTAATCGAATTCAATACCCTGACCGATTCTGTTAGGACCGCCGCCGAGGATCATTACCTTCTGTTTGCTGTTATCTACCGGGCTTTCGTCCTTGATATGATAGCTGGAGTAATAGTATGCGGAATCCTCAGTAGAACTTACATGAACACCTTCCCAGCCTTCCACAACGCCAAGCTCTGTTCTGCGTGTCCGAATTGCTTCCTCGGATACACCCAGGATCTGGCTTAAATATTTATCAGAGAAGCCATCCAGCTTCGCCTGTTTCAAATCAGCATCTGCAGGAACCTGTCCGTGATAAGCAGCAACGAGCTTCTCTTCTTCCTCAACCAGCTCCTTCATCTGCTCGATAAAGTAATCCTTAACTTTGGTCAGTTTGTTGATTTCTTCTACAGATGCACCCTTACGCAGCGCTTCATACATGATGAAATAGCGCTCGCTGCTGGGAGTTGCAAGCATGGTCAGAAGCTCTTTTTTGGACTTCTGATCAAAATCCTTTACATGACCAAGACCATAACGGCTCTTTTCCAGAGAACGGATCGCTTTCTGGAATGCTTCCTTATAAGTCTTGCCGATGCTCATGACTTCGCCGACTGCTCTCATCTGAGTTCCGAGCTTATCCTCTACGCCCTTGAACTTTTCAAATGCCCAGCGCGCGAATTTCAGAACGATATAATCGCCGTCCGGAACGTATTTATCCAGTGTGCCATATTTACCGCAAGGAATTTCATCCAGAGTCAGACCGCATGCCAGCATTGCAGAAATAAGAGCGATCGGGAAACCGGTTGCCTTACTTGCAAGTGCAGAAGATCTGGAAGTTCTGGGGTTGATTTCAATAACAACAACACGACCGGAAATCGGATCATGTGCAAACTGTACATTCGTACCGCCGATTACCTCAATCGCATCTACGATACGGTATGCCTGATCCTGCAGCTTCTTCTGTACCTCCTCGGAAATCGTCAGCATTGGAGCGGAACAGAAGGAATCCCCTGTATGCACACCAACGGGATCGATGTTTTCAATAAAGCATACGGTAATCATATTTCCTTTTGCATCCCGGACAACTTCCAGCTCCAGCTCTTCCCATCCAAGAATGGACTCTTCTACCAGAACCTGACCCACGAGGCTCGCCTGCAGACCTCTTGCGCAGACTGTCTTTAATTCTTCTTTATTATAAACAAGACCGCCGCCGGCGCCGCCCATGGTGTATGCAGGACGCAGAACAACCGGATATCCCAGCTTGTCCGCAATCGCAAGTGCCTCGTCTACGGAGTAGGCGACGTCGCTTCTTGCCATCTCAACACCAAGCGCATTCATGGTTTTTTTAAACTCAATACGATCTTCGCCGCGCTCAATTGCATCTACCTGAACGCCGATTACCTTTACATTGTATTTGTCCAGCACGCCTGCTGCCTGCAGCTCGGAGCAAAGATTCAGTCCGGACTGTCCGCCCAGGTTCGGAAGCAGTGCATCCGGGCGTTCCTTTTCAATAATCTGCTCGAGACGTTCCACATTCAGCGGTTCAATATATGTGATATCCGCTGTGTCCGGATCTGTCATGATCGTTGCCGGATTCGAGTTTACCAGTACGATTTCGTAGCCCAGCTTTTTCAGTGCCTTGCAAGCCTGTGTGCCGGAGTAATCGAACTCACATGCCTGTCCGATAATGATCGGTCCTGAGCCAATAATCAGTACCTTATGAATGTCTTGTCTTTTCATAAATCCACCAATATTATCCTTTCTGTAAACGTATTCCCTAAAAACCCATTGTACATTCTAGCACAATTTGCAAAGGACAACAAGATTTTTTTCGATTAGTTGAAGCCAAAAAACTTCTGGCAGATTTTGTAGCCTTCCACAGAAATCCATCTTCCGGTTTTTCCAGGCAGATTCATACAGTTTCCTAAAAGACCGTAACGCAGCTTTCTGTAAACCTTCTTGTCCTTTTGTCTGATGTAGTTTAACAGCTCACGCTTTTTCTCGAGAGATTCCGGTGTGTTGATGCGGATCAGCAGGATGGAGGAGATCGTCGTAATGATGTCCAGATAGCTCAACATATACTTTGCAAGGGGCTTATTGCCCATGATCTCGCTCTTCTTTTCCACAAAGTAGTCTGTCATGATCTGGTTGACCTTGATCTGCTGGTCGATTCGTCCGGTCATGACCTTTTCGTTGACGGACTGATCTGACCTGCCGATAAAATAGCGGTAGAAATTCACATCCAGATAGTACATGTTGCGGACATACGGCAGAGGCTCAAAGACATAAATATTGTCCACATAAAACGTATGCTCCGGAAGCTTTAACCCGCATTCCCGCAAAAGCTTCGTCCGGTAAATAACGGAATGCATCAGGATATACTGACCGACATGGAAACGTCCGACATCTTCCCAGCCAAACATACGGTATTCCGGCAGGACATGTTTATAACGCATCACCTTTTTGCGGCGTTCACCCTCTTTTTCGTAAACAAAGTTGCTGATCAGAAGATCAAGTGTATCCACACCGCCGGTCAGCTCTCTCAGCTTTTCCAGAATGGCGAGATAGGCATCTTCTTTTACCCAGTCGTCACTGTCTACCACTTTAAAATAAATTCCGGTCGCATTTTCAATTCCGGTGTTGACCGCAGAGCCGTGTCCGCCGTTTTCCTTATGGATCGCCTTTACGATCGTAGGATATTTTGCCGCATATTCGTCTGCGATTTTGGCGGTGTCATCCTTCGAACCGTCGTTGACAATCAAAATTTCAACATCTTCTCCCCCCGGAAGCAGAGATTCGATGCAATGTGCCATATAATCCTGCGAATTATAGCAGGGAATTGCAATAGAAAGCAGTTTCATAGTGTTGTTCCTTTCATCTTCTGGATACCTGTCTGAATTTTCAGATAGGCGCTGTAGGCTGCAAATGCGGACGGAATCGGGTAATTTCCTTCGATTTCCTGTGTCTCAACAAAAAGGAGGGATTCATCCTGACCCATGGGCTCCAGTTCATCCACCAGAACCTGATAGCCGGTCATGTGCCACTCCTTATGGGTGAAAATATGTTTTGATTCCGGAAGCTTCTCTATCCGGACAGCTTCCACACCCTGTTTTTTCAGCCATTCCCTGACCTCTTCCAACGATGCCTTTTTGTCCATCGCCGGAAATTCATACAATCCTGCCAGCAGTCCCTTTTTCGGACGCTTACGCAAAACGACCTGTTTACTCGTTCGAATCACGAGAATCGTCTTATCTTCGATCGTCCTTGCCTTTTTGGCTGCCTTTTGCGGATACTGCTGCCAGGTGCCATGCAATCCTACAAGGCAGAATTCCTGCCACGGACAGTTGCTGCACTTCGGTGCACCGTTTGGCAGACAGACGGTTGCGCCAAGCTCCATCAACGCCTGATTAAAGTCACCGGGGCGATCCTTTGGCATGACAGGACGCAGATCATCCTCTACTCTTTTTTTTACCGACTGATCGGAAATATCGCTGTCATCCTCCAAAAGCCGGGAAATGACACGCAGTACATTTCCGTCCACTGCGGGATTGGGCTGTTTAAAGGCAATCGAAGAAACCGCGCCAGCTGTGTAGCTTCCGATTCCTTTTAGCTTTAAAAGCTCCCTGTAATCCGACGGCATCTCTCCGCCGTATTCTGTCACAATCTGCTGTGCCGCAGCCTTTAAATTCCGTGCCCTGCTGTAATAGCCGAGCCCTTCCCAAAGTTTTAATAATTCATCATCATCCACTTCGGCGAGCGCTTCGATATCCGGCAGTCGTTCCATAAAGCGCGCAAAATACGGTTTTACCGCCTCGACCCGCGTCTGCTGCAGCATGATCTCCGATACCCAGACCCGATACGGCGTCGGTTCTTCCCGCCAGGGTAAGCTCCGCCTGCTTTTATCATACCATGTTAATAGCCCCGGCGCAATCCGGTTTAACAGTTCCTGTTTTCTCTGTACTTCAATATTTCTTGGGGTTTGTTGTTTCAATCCAGTTCTCCGTTTTTTTCTTTTTTGCTCACCGCAGGCGATTGCACTCATAACGCTCCAGTGTCATCAGGCAGCTTTTCAGCGTGTCGTACTGCTCCTCCAAGCTGCCCTCCGAAAGCTCCAGATCCAGGGAAGCAGCAATGGCATTCAACATATGAAGATCGACTTTGCCCTCCAGCGATGCAAATACTTCCAGCTTTTCTTCGTAGCTGTCCGCATCTAAAAAAGCGAGCAGACCGGGATCGGGCTGGGGCTCAACAGAGTTCTCAGAGGATGCTGCAACGGCCGGGGACTCAACATTGCTCTCTGACGGCATTGCAGCGGGCCGGGGCTCAACAGGGTTCTCTGACGACATTGCAGCGGGTCGGAGCTCAACAGGGTTCTCTGACGGCGCTGGAACGGGCTGGGGCACTGCCGCTGCTTCTGCCATCGGGATCCGCATAAAGCGGTCTTTTCCCGCTGCATCAGGATATTTTTTTGCATCCACCTTTTCCAGAAACATGGAAAGCGGTCTTGCAAAAACCTGGAACTCTCCATAAAGTGCCTGATAGATCACAAGCTGCTCACCGGTTTCCGTGTGGGTTGCCAGTGCCACAATCCGATAAAGCTTTCCTTTAAAATGCTGATAAATTTCTCCTGCCTGGGGAATCTGATTCATCAATTTGCCTCCTGTCCCTTTCTGCAGTCGTTTCATCCATACGACTCTCTGATATCACAGTATACTCTAAATTTCAAAAGCTGTCATGCGAAAAGTTTTCCTCTTTACGAGCCTTTCATTTGGTTGTATGATGTCTTTGAAATCTAAAGACCGCATCATTCAGAAAAGAGGCATCTTCTATGTCAGACAAGGACACGCACACTTACCTTGAAGTCAACGGTGATTTCCGCATGCGTGAGCTCGATCACAACGATCTGGAGCAGTTCAACGCACTTTTACAGTATGCTTTTCAGGTAACCTCCTACGAGCTCTTCCAGACCGGCTGGGAGCAGGAGGAAATCAAATATGCCAAACGTCCGATTCTCGAGGACGCTTATGTACTTGGTTGGTTCTATAAAGAAAAGCTGGCATCCATGATCGTCGTTTATTCCATGCAGATCAACATTCAGGACAACATTATGGCGATGGGCGGCATCACCGGAGTCACTACTTATCCGGAATACACCGGACGCGGACTGATTCATTCCCTGATGCGCTATGTCATCGACTATATGCACAAAAAGAAGCTTCCCATTTCATTTCTATATCCATATTCCATTCCATTTTATCGGAAAATGGGATGGGAGATTGTGTCCGACAAGCTCACCTTCACAGTCAAGGATACGCAGCTTCCAAAGGCCTTTCCCGTCCGGGGCATGGTCGAACGTGTCAGCCTGGATTCCGAGGATTTTCATAACGTGTATTCCTATTTTGCCATGCAGCACCACGGTGCACTCATCCGAGACAGGCTGGCCTGGGATGAATACTGGCGCTGGGAAAATGATGATATGATCGTAGCCCTTTATTATAATGAAGAGCACAAGCCCCTTGGTTATCTGGTTTATTACATTGCAAATGAAATTTTTCATATTAAGGAAATGGTTTATTTAACCAGCGAAGCAAGACACGGTCTATGGAACTACATCAGCGCACATTTTTCTATGATCACACAGGTACGGGGGGATAATTATTCCGGCGAACCCATGGCATATCTGTTTGAAGACAGTGAGATTGAAGAAACGATAGCTCCCTATATTATGGCACGAATCGTAGATGTTGAAAGCTTTTTGCAGGAGTATCCCTGGCAGATCCAGCCGGAGGATTTCAAAATCCATTTCCGGGTTACTGACGGCCTTGCTTCCTGGAATCAGGGAGATTTTCTCGTTTCCTGGCACGAGGGGGAAACAACCTGTGAGCGTGTCGAGGACAATCAGTCCATTAACGTCGTAGAACTCGACATTAACACGCTCACTGCCTTGATGATGGGCTACAAGCGCCCGACTTATCTTTACGACCATGAAAAAATCTCGATGGAATACTATATGCTGACCTGGCTGGAGCGGCTGATTCCGGTCAAGAAACCGTATTTTTCGGATTATTTCTAAACTTCGCGACAGAAACCCCGCCCTGCAGGAATGCGGACCGGGTACACCAACACAAAAGCGGTACAGAGCTCAAAATCTGTACCGCCTTTTTCTGCACGTTGTTTCCGATATTTCACTCTTTCTTTGCCGCCTGAATCTGATCAAACAGCTCCGCGCAAGCAATTGTCGTCGCATGCGGAACAACCGGGCTTTCCGTCTTCTTTGCGCGCACGCAGCGGATCGTCTCTTCGATCTCGTAGGTAAAGCCCTTCTGCGTCGTCGTATCTGTGAATTCTTCCTTCAGCATTCCATCCGCCCCATATAAAAAGCATTTGGATGCATAATGGGGATCGGGCAGCTCAATGCGCCCTTCCCGACCGTAGATCACCATGCTGTTGCCCATAGGCGCTGCAAAGCTCGTCACAAGATCTGCCAGCACATGTTCGAACTTCACCGTAACCTGATCGGTTAAGTCTACACCGGTCTGATCAAGGTTCGCAGCCGCATAGGTTTTGCGGACAGGCTCATTGACCAGCCAGGTCGCGATTTCATAGGCATAAACCGTGATATCCGTCGCAGCTCCGCCGCACAGCAGAGGGCTGTGATACCGATTGTCTGCTCCCTCCGGCGCGAGAAAACCGATTCTTCCCTGTAAGGCTTCCAGTCTGCCGATTTTTCCTTCTGCCGCCCATTTTTTTGCCTGGTTGACCGCGGGCAAAAACCGGCTCCACATCGCTTCCATTACAAAGGTTTGGTCTTTTTCTGCTTTTTCAAAAACCGCTTTTGCCTCTGCACTGTTCGTAAACATCGCTTTTTCGCACAACACCGGAACGCGATGCTCCAGACAAAGCATCGTCAGACGGAAATGGTCGTTTGGCGTCACCGCAATATAAACGCAGTCCGGCTTTTCCTCTATCAGCATCTGCTCATAGTTGTCATACGCATGGGCTACGCTGCATTCCTCCGCAAATTTTTGTGCGCGTCCCAGATCCTTACTGGCGATCGCGCTCACCTCACAGTCCTCCACCAGCGTCACTGCATCGCAAAACTGATGTGCGATGTTGCCCGCTCCCATAATGGCAAATCGAAATGTGCTCATGTTTTTTACCCCTTTTCTTATATTGTGTTCTTACGCAAAAGCTGCGTATTGCTGTACATATTCCTCGGCTGCGTCACTCAGGCATTTTCCTCGCCCCAGCGCAGCAGCAGACGACTCAAATACCGTACCGCAGGCATCAATGCCGCCGGGTCCACCTGAAAGGTCGGCTGATGAATTGTCGCCCCCTTTCCGATGCCGATTTTAATATAGCAGCCTGGCACTTTCTCCATGTAGAAAGAAAAATCATCTCCGCCGAGAGACTGTTCTTCCGGAACAGTCTGAAAGCCCTCCGCTTCTGCCGTTTCCTTTGCAAAAGCCGCCATTTCTGCATCGTTGCAAACAGCCGGAGGACCGGGAATCCACTCTACCTCTGCGGATGCGCCATAGGCAGATGCGGTCTGCTCTGCAATTGCTTTTAAGCGTTTTTCAAACAGGCAGCGATCCTGCCGATCCATGGTCCGGACAGTTCCCTCCAGCTGTGCCGTCTGCGGAATCACATTCCAGGTATTGCCCGCTTCCAGTCGCGTAACGCTGATGAGTGTAGGATGGAACGGATTGATATTGCGGGTTACGATCGTCTGAAATGCCTGAACCATGGCTGCAGCCGCCGGAATGGGATCAACGCCATCATCCGGGTGTGCGCCGTGGCAGCCGACGCCCGTTATCGTAATCACAAACCGATCTACTGCCGCCGCAACTGCGCCCTCCCAGATGCCGATGGCATTGACCAAATTGGTCGGATCAGAATGAAAGCCCCAGACGCGCGTAACCGAATCGAGTGCCGTCGTTTCCAACACTTTCCATGCCCCCAAGGAGGACTCTTCTCCTGGCTGGAAGAAAAACCGCACTGTCCCACAGAGCTCGTCCTTATGTTCCTGCAGCCAGATCGCAGTCCCGATTCCCGCCGTGATGTGAAAATCGTGTCCGCAGGCGTGCATCTTTCCCGGACATTTCGACGCATAAGGTAAATCCGTCAGCTCAGTAATCGGCAGCGCGTCAATATCGCAGCGAAGCGCCTGCAGCGGACCATCCTTTTCTCCCTTTACCTCCGCAATCAGACCGGTTTCCATCGGAATCGGCAGGATCTTTACATCCGCTGCTTTCAACAGCTTTTTAATCTGCGCAGTTGTATCGTATTCCTCATAAGACAGCTCCGGATGTCTGTGAAACCAGTAAAAAATTTCCATTAAATCCATTTCCTGTATCATCGCAAATCCCTCCGATGTCCTCCTGCAGTGTTCCTGCTGCAGTTCTTTCTGCTTTTGCGTGTTCCAGTCTTACTTTCCGCTATTGGGATCCAGCGCATCCCGCAGCGCGTCACCGATAAAGTTAATCGCAATGACCAGCACCACGATCATCAGCCCGGACGGAATCCAGAGCCACGGCTGTTTCGTCAGTACAGTCAACGACTGCGCGCCGTTTAACATGTTTCCAAGGCTCGCGGTCGGCGGCTGCACACCCATTCCGAGGAACGAAAGTGCCGCCTCATCCAACATCGACAACGCCAGAACCGACGTTGCATACACCAGAATCGGCGCAGCGGTATTCGGCAGAATCTCGGAAAACAGAATATACGGAAGCGGCATTCCTGCCACGAGATCACTTTTAATAAAATTACTCTCCCGCAGGCTCAGCACATTGCCGCGAACCAGACGGGCAATTCCCGGCCAGTCTACAAAGCCCAGAATCAGGATGATGCTCCAGAGCCCCGGCTTAAAAATCGACGCCGCAACCAGCACCAGCAAAATATAGGGAAACGACATGACCATATCCGTAAAGCGCATGATAATCATATCCGCAACGCCGCCAAAATACCCGGCGATCAGTCCTAGAATCACACCGATCACAGTAGAGATCGCCGTCGCCAGCACACCGACCAACAGGGAAATCCGCGTTGCATACAAAAGCCGGCTCAAGACGTCACGACCGATCTGATCCGTTCCCAGCCAATGCTCTGCTGTTGGCGCTTTGGAAAAGCCTCCGACGATTTCATCCGGATTATACGGTGCGATGATCGGTGCCAAAAGCGCTGCCACCACCAAAACCGCTAAAATCACAAGGCTGACCGTTGCCAGATGATGCTGTTTAAAACGACGGATGACGGTCTGCAAATAGCTTTCTCTTGAAATATCTTTTTTGATACGATCTTTTTTCTCCATCTTCGCCGCTCCTATTTCAGCTGGATTGTCGGGTCTGCCAGCGCATATAAAATATCCGTAATCAGGTTTGCCGCCAGCACAACGATTGCAGACAGCAGGCAGACACCCATAATAACCGGATAATCCCGGTTCGTGATTGCGCTCATCGTCATCAGTCCGAGTCCCGGCCAGGAAAAGACCTGCTCAATGATAACCTGACCGCCGAACAGCACCGGAATCTCCATTCCGATTACCGTAATAATCGGGATCAGTGCGTTGCGCAACGCATGCTTATTGATGACAAGAAATCTTCCGATCCCCTTTGCCTTTGCTGTGCGCAGGTAATCCTGCTGCAAAATTTCCAGCATCGCGCTTCGAATATAACGGATATTTGTACCCGCCATGGAGGTAGCCAGGACTAACACCGGCATTACCATATGCTTTGCCACATCACCCGCGCCGCCTGCAGTTCCGAGCGTCGCCATTCCGCTGGACGGAAGCCAGCCAAGCTTTACCGTAAACAGATAGATCAACAGCAAAGAAAGGAAAAATCCGGGCACGCTGCTTCCCAAGAAGGAAAGTGTAACAACCGTATAATCTCCTGCGGAATACTGCTTGATCGCACTGTAAATTCCAGCGGGCACCGCCATCAGCAAGCTGACCAGAAGCGATACGCCCATCAGCAAAAGCGTCGGTCCCAAATGGCTTGCGATCATCTCGCTGACTGCCTGATAGGACTTGATCGAATAGCCCATATTTCCATGTAAAAGCTGTTTTAACCAGACAAAATACTGCACATAAAACGGTTTATCCAGACCGAGGGCGATTTCCTTTGCCGCAACCGCAGCCTGAGAAATTCGGGGTCCCTGCAGCATCTGCAGTGGGCTGCCCGCAAGACACATAATCGCATAGTCGATGATCGTGATCCCGATCAGAACCGGGATGGCGATCAGGATGCGCTTGATCATATATTTTCCCATGTCACTTTTATCTCCATTTCTGCTCTACGACAACCTGCTGCATCTTCGCATCGTATGCGGGTGCGCCGCCAGTCAGCTGCGCAATTGCATATGGGCACGCCGCAAGATGACTGCTGCCTGGGAAAACACTGCAAAGCTCCGGCACTTCCTGTCTGCAGCTTTCCGTCGCATACGGACATCTCGGATGGAAGCGGCAGCCGGAGGGCGGGTTCGTGCTGGAGCCGATTTCTCCGGTCAGAAGCGGTTTTTGTTCCCGCTTTTTGGGATCTGCAATCGGCACTGCATCGATCAGGGCACGGGTGTAAGGGTGTACCGGATGATGGAACACCTCCTGCGCCGGTCCGATCTCCACAATTTTACCAAGGTACATGACTGCGATCCGGTCGCTGACATAATTGACCGCGCCGAGTCCATGTCCAACGAACATGCACGTCAGCCCCAGGTCCTTTTGCAGGCTGCGCAGCAAATTCAGAATCTGTGCCTGAATCGAAACGTCCAGCGCGCTGACCGGCTCATCGCAGACCAAAAACCTGGGATTTAAAGACAGTGCCCGCGCAATCCCGATTCTCTGCCGCTGTCCGCCGGAGAACTCATGCGGATAACGCCCGAGGACGTGCTTGGAAAGTCCTACCATATCCAACAGTCGGTCAACGTCCCTGTGGACAGTTTCTTTATTGGAAGTCCCATGATAGAGCATCGGCTGGGATAAAATTTCATAAATATGCTTTCTCGGATTCAGGGAAGAATATGGGTCCTGGAACACCATCTGCAGCTGCGTGCGCACGCTCTTTTTCTCTTTTCCGGAAAGCTTCTCCATATCCTTTCCATGATAAAACAGCCTGCCGCCCGTCGGCTTTTCCAGGCCGACCAGCTGTCTGCCCACCGTCGATTTGCCGCAGCCGGATTCGCCCACCAGACCGAGGGTTTCTCCCTCTGCAATCGAAAAGGAAACGCCGTCCACCGAATGCACATAACCTGTCGTATGGGTAATAACGCCGCCCCGGATGGGATAATATTTTTTCAGGTTTTCTACCCGGATCAGCGGCTCCTTCTCCGTGTTTTTTTCTTCCATATTTATGCTCATCTTCACGTTTCTCCTTCTTTGGCGAGCATACATCTGACAAAATGTCCTTCCCCGATCTGTCTGTAGCTCTGAGGCTGATCGCAGCCTTTTGTCCGGAAGGCGCAGCGGTCTGCAAACCGACAGCCGGGAATCGAATCATAATTCTCCGGGACCATGCCGGGAATCGCGACAAGCTCCCTGTCCTTTTCGTCATAAATTCCGGGAACCGTCTGCAAAAGTGCCTTTGTATACGGATGTGCCGGTGCAGCAAACAGCTCCTTTACCGGTGCTTCCTCGATCATCTGTCCGGCGTACATAACGATCACGCGGTCCGCCATGCTCGCTACCAGCCCGATGTCATGGGTGATCAGGATCATCGACATCCCGCTCTCTTTTTGCAGATTGCGCAACAGCGCCATAATCTGTGCCTGAATCGTCACATCCAGTGCCGTCGTCGGTTCATCTGCGATCAGCAGGCCCGGATTGCAGCACAGAGCCATCGCGATCATCACACGCTGGCGCATGCCGCCGGAAAGCGTATGGGGATATTTTTTCATGACACCGTGAGGATCGGGCATACCAACTTTTCCTAAAATCTGCTCTGCCCGCTTTCGCGCCTCTTCTTTTGACAGTCTCATATGCTTTCGGATGCTCTCCATCAGCTGGTTGCCGACTGTAAAGACCGGATCGAGAGAGGTCAGCGGGTCCTGGAAAATCATCGTCAGACGGTCGCCCCGGATTTTATCCAGCTCTTTTTCCGTCATCGTCAGAAGGTTCTTGTCCTCGAATACGACGCTTCCCTCCGTCACGGTTCCGCCTCTTCCAAGCAGCCCCATAACAGAAAGTGAGGTCACGCTCTTGCCACAGCCGGATTCGCCGACGATACAGACAACTTCTCCCTTATCTACATGAAAATTTACATGGTCCACGCTGACAGTGCGTCCGTAGTCGCTGTCAAAAACGGTTGTCAGCCCCTCTACTTCCAGTAAATGCGGCATTTGCTTTTCCTCACTTTACTCATATATCAGATTCTGCCGCACACCTCCCAAAAAAGAGATGTGCGGCAGTTATTATCATAGCATAAAATATATGAAATACAAACTTTTTATCGGAAGAAAACTTCTTTTTTCTCTGATAAAAATGCTCCGCGAAGATCCCACTGCGGCAGAATGGAATTCTGTGAAACAGGATTCTTCTTTATTCCACTACGTCCCAGTTCTGGACATCGTTGAAGAAGCCGTATACGCTGGGAGCTGCGCCTGTAATCCGCTTGCTGACTGCCCCCTGTGCGCTGATAACATAGGCGGAGAACATCGGAACATCTTCCTGTACCTTTTTATCCACAACGGAGAACAGCTCTTTTGTTTCCTCTGGATCACTTGTCAGCTGGGATTTGGTCAACGCATCGTTTAACGTATCGTCGCTGTAGCCGGTCCAGCTTCCTTCACCGCCAAGCAGCCATGCTACATCCGGATAGGGATCCACCGGCGCATAGGTGTACTGTACTGCCAGTACATCGTAGTCCTCTGTGCCTGCAACGCTCATCAGCGTTGCGAAGTCAACGGTCTGGATTTCCGCCTTGATGCCGACTGCAGCCCACTCTGCAGCGATGATGGAGGCTGCGTTTACAAAGGTCGAATCGCCGGAATTTACATAGAAACGGATTGTCTGGGAGCCGTCCCATCCAGCTTCTTCCAGAAGTGCTTTTGCCTTTTCCGGGTCATAGGAAACCGGTGTGAGGGAATCATCATAGAACGGGCTTGCACTGGACAGGAATCCATCTACAATTTCACCATGTCCGTTTAACAGTTCCTCCAGAATCTGCTGACGGTCGATCGCATACAGCATCGCCTGACGAACTTTTACATCCGGAACGTTCTTTGTCTGGATAAATACGGACTGGTTGGTAACCGGGGAACCGTATACAACGTCTACGTTGTCCAGGGCTTCTACGCTCTCATAGTCCTCCTGCGGGATATCACTCATCGTCTGCTGGGTGATATCGATTTCGCCGGATTGCAGACCTGCATACAGCTGACTGCCGTCTACGATTTTGATGTTTAGCTTGTCGATCTTGGGCGCGCCCTTCCAATAATCCTTGTTCGCTTCATAGGAAATATAATGATCCACATCGAAATCCGTTACGATGAACGGTCCGCTGACAACATCGGGATGGTTGAACCAATCCGCTGTGGAAAGCTCTTCCTCGGAATACTGCTCGATCACATGCTTGGGCAGGGTCAGCAGATATCTCGCATAGCTGTTTTCAAAGGTAGTAATCGGCATTTCTTCTTTGGTCGTAAACTGTACCGTTTTATCGTCTACCTTCTGAATGCCGTCGATACTCTCTGCACCTTCCTCCACAAAGCCGTCGTCGCCAACACCTTCAAATACATAATACATCATTGCAGTATTGCCGATGACCGGGCTCGCCAGGCGAAGCGCGGTATAAACCACATCATCTGCTGTAACAGGCGTTCCGTCCGACCAGGTCGCAGCATCATCGATGTGAACGATAAAGTTTTTGTTATCTTCTGTTGTGATGGAATCTGCCAGCATGCCCTCGAAGTTCAAGTCAGCATCCAGCTCCATCAACGGCAAAAACATCAGTCCGGTCGCATATTTGTTAATCTCGCCGCCGTTTAACAAAAGGGGATTGAGACTGCCGATGGTATTGGTCACACCGACGTTGATAATCTTCTCTCCCGAAGCTGCTGTGTCTGAGGATGCACTCTCTGTGCTCACCGCTGCGCTTCCGGTTTCATCTGCTGCAGCACCTGCATTCGATGCGCCGCACGCGGTCAGTCCCAGCGCCATCACTCCTGCCAGAAGCAGGCTTAAGATCCTGTTTCGTTTTTTCATAACTGCTCCTCCTTTTAGGCGAATCATCCGCCGCTCAATACCTATCTATCCGGTATGTTAGTGAGAATTGTATTCTATTTTTTTCGATCTGTCAAGACTCTATTCCCATATTCTTGACAAAGTACGGGGTTCGCGTTATATTCGACAGCAGAGCGCACGATTCTTTCTATCCTATAAGGATGCCAGGGTCAAAAGGTCTAAGCCCACAGGAGCTTGCTCATAGGTGGGTAGGATTGTGGAAGTGCGCAGTACGGAACAATCCACTGACCTTATATAATATGCTTTACCGGAGGATTTTTCAATGAAAAATTACTTAAATTATCAGTCCTCAGAATATGACTGCGGTTCTGTTTCTATTACCAACGGAATCCGCTACCTGTTTGATCGGGAAGAAATCAGTCCTGACATCCTCAAATGTATTATGCTCTATACAATGGACACTTATAACGAACAGGGACAACCATGCCGTCACGGCACTTCCGCCGCCGCAATGCGTTTTGTCGGCAGTTGGTTAAATCAGCTGGCAGCTGTCCGCTCTTTTCCGATCCAGACGCAGTTTCTTTTCGGTAACGATGTTACACTGTCCCCGGACAGCGAAATCAGTCAGGCGCTTTTGCACGGCGCAGCTGTCGTGCTGCGTCTTTTTCTTGAAGTTCCGCACTATGTGCTTTTAACCGGAATTTCCAGGGACGAGGTGTTTTTCTTCGACCCTTATTATGAGGAAGAAGGGACTCCCGAATTCGACGCTGAATATTACGCCAAGGGCATCCGGTTTATTTATGACCAGCCAAAATGTGCCAACCGCGCAGTTTCTCTGGAACGCATCAACCGACTTTCCCACGGATACTATGAGCTGGGTGAATTTTCCTGCCGCGAGGCGCTGCTGATGTTCCGCACGTCCGGCGAATGCGAATGGAACGCGTAAACGGGTGGGGCTTATAAGTCCCACCCGTTATTCATGACAATAGAATGCTCGCAGAGCGTGCATTCTATTGTTTTCATTTTCCGCTGTCACCGTAGTTTGCCAGCACACGGGCACTGGGGTCATTGACATTACAGCCCTCCCAGCTCTTGTTGGGCATCCAGAAGTCCGGCACCATCCTTGCCTGTCCGGGATAATACTTTTCAAAGATTTCCCGATACAGCAGGCTTTCTTTTGTGAAGGGCTGTGCAAAATCATATTTCTGACGGAGCGTTTCGTATTCCTCGTCGGTGTAATACTTCTCTGCGTATTCTTTTAAATCATCCACCATGCTGTGTCCTACTGCATCGCTGAATGCAGCTTTTTCTCTCCACAGGATGTTTTCCGGCAAAATATGATCTGTTTCAAATGCCTTGCGCAGCAGATATTTTCCTTTTCCGTAGGTGTTTAACTTCTTCGCCGGGTCAATAGACATCACATAACGGACAAAGTCGAGATCGCCGAAGGGTACACGGGCTTCCAGGCTGTTTGCCGCAAGACACCGGTCGGCACGCAGGACATCATAGCAATACAGCTCACGGATTCTCTTTGCTGCCTCTTCCTGAAAGGCTGCCGCGCTCGGTGCAAAGTCCGTATATTTATAGCCGAACAGCTCGTCGGAAATTTCACCGGTCAGCAGCACCTTTAAGTCTGTTTTTTCATGGATTGCCTTGCAGACAAGGTACATGCCCATGCTCGCGCGGATCGTCGTGATGTCATAGGTTGCAAGCGCTTCGATAACGGTTTCCAGGCTTTCCAGCACTTCTTCCTTTGTCATGATGACTTCGGTATGCTCTGCGCCGATAAAATCAGCAACTTCTTTTGCATATTTTAAATCAATCGCATCTGTGTCCATGCCGATTGCAAAGGTCCTGATCGGTTTTTTCAAAATATCTGCTGCAATTGCACATACAAGACTTGAGTCCAGACCGCCGGATAACAAAAAGCCCAGCGGAGCGTCTGCATCCAGACGTTTCTTTACCCCCTCCGTCAGCTTATCATGGATGTTTTTTGTAATCACATCAATATCTTCGTGCACATAACCATGGACAGCTGCGATATCCTCATATTTGACAAATTTTCCATCGTAATAATAGCTTCCGGGCGGAAATGCACGCATCTCGTCCACCCAGCCGATCAGGTTCTTTGCCTCACTGGCAAATGCAATCTTTCCGCTCTTGGAATAACCATAAAACAACGGACGGATTCCGATCTGGTCACGGGCTGCGATCAGCTTGCCGCTTTTGTGATCGTACAATACACAGGCATATTCCGCATCCAGATGGGAAAACATTTCCAGTCCATATTCTTCATATAGCGGAAGCAAAACCTCACAGTCGGAACCGCTCTGGAACTGATAACCGCGCTCTTCCAGCTCCTTTTTGATTTTGCGAAAGCCGTAAATTTCACCATTGCAGATCACCCAGCTGCCGTCCCGTTGAAACGGCTGCATGCCGTCCGGGGTCAACCCCATGATCGCAAGTCTTGCAAAGCCGAGATACCCAAACTCGGTCTCAACGACCTGCTGGGCATCCGGTCCTCTCATCTTTGTCTTTAACAGATATCCTTCCATCGTTTCTTTGGTGACATCTTTTCCCGCGTAGCAGAGAATGGAACACATAAGCTTTTCCTCCTTTTCTTTTGCTGCGTTGCAGTTTTTCTTTTGCTTTCCGGGTGCAGATTCCATGCTCGCATGAGAAGCTGCGCACGGAAAGCTGCGAAGGGAACTGTAAGAACGCAAAAACAGCAGCCATTTGTCCTATTGGAGATAGGACGAATAGCTGCTGCTATATCCGCGGTGCCACCTAACTTGCCGCACTTCCTTGTACGGCCCCTTTTTCGCGTTCCCATGAAACGCTATCCCTGTAACGTGGGACTCCGGCTCGCCTACTTACAGATCCTGCGTTCAGCTTGCAGCTCGGAAGTGTTCTTTCCTACAGATATCCGCGCAGGACTCCCACCGCCGCCTGCTCTCTGTGCCGTCTGTCTGTACTACTTTTCTTCGTCATCGCTTTTTGTTTTTTACAAGATAGCATACCCGTTTCGCTCTGTCAAGAAAATTTTCACGAATGGCACGGTGAACTGTAACAGAGCTTAAACTCTGCCTCTTACTCTTCTGCAAACAGAGGAGTAGACAGATAACGATCACCGGTATCCGGCAGGATCACAACAATGTTCTTTCCTTCATTTTCGGGACGCTTTGCAAGCTCGATCGCTGCCCATACTGCTGCACCGGAAGAAATGCCTACCAGCACGCCTTCCTGATGACCGATCTTTCTGCCGGTTGCAAACGCATCCTGATTCTCTACGGTGATAATTTCGTCATAAACCCCGGTGTCCAGGACGTCCGGTACGAAGCCTGCGCCGATTCCCTGGATCTTGTGTGCGCCGGCTGTGCCCTTGCTCAAAACCGGAGAGCCTGCAGGCTCTACAGCAACAACCTTTACATCAGCCTTCTTGCTCTTTAAGTACTGACCTGTACCAGTCACGGTTCCGCCCGTACCAACGCCTGCCACCAGGATATCAACCTTGCCATCCAAATCTTCCCAGATCTCAGGACCGGTTGTCTTTTTGTGTACCTCCGGGTTTGCAGGGTTTACAAACTGTCCGGGAATGAAGCTGTTGGGAATTTCCTTTGCCAGCTCGTCTGCCTTTGCGATCGCGCCCTTCATGCCCTTTGCACCTTCTGTCAGGACAAGCTCTGCGCCGTATGCCTTCATCAGCTGTCTGCGCTCTACGCTCATGGTTTCCGGCATTACGATAATGATCCGGTAGCCTCTCGCTGCTGCAACAGACGCAAGACCGATGCCGGTGTTGCCGGAGGTAGGTTCAATAATTACAGAGCCTGCCTTTAATGCGCCCTTCGCCTCTGCATCATCGATCATCGCTTTTGCAATTCTGTCCTTTACAGAGCCTGCAGGATTAAAATATTCCAGCTTGCCATAGATGTGTGCCTTTAAGCCCTCTGCCTTTTCAATATGTGTCAGCTCCAGCAGGGGAGTTCTGCCGATTAACTGATCTGCTGATGTATAAACATTGCTCATTTGCTCTTCCTCCTTAAACCTACTTACTTTATATGTTAATGTGATTATATTCTGCCTTTTCGGATCTGTCAACCCTTTTTAAACAATAAAATGCACGCTCTGCGAGCATTCTATTGTCATGAATAAAATATTCCATGGTTTTTTCCGGCGTCAGCACAGAGGTTTCATTGAATAAAAGCACTGCCTCCCGGCAGTTGTTTTTGCGTTATGAATTTCTTTCCCGGCAGGCTGCTTCCAGCTGTGTAAGCGCCTGCAAAAGCGTTTTTTTCGTGCACGCCAGTACGATGCGTTCAAACTGTCCCGACTTTTTGTCAAAGACAGAGCCGCCATCCAGCCAGAGCTTTGCCTGATGTGCAATGAGATTTTCCAGCGCTGTGTCCGACAGTCCCAGTCCCGAGCAGTCCAACCATGCAAAGTAAGTGCCTTCCGGTTCGATCAGACGGATCTTAGGCAGTCTTTCTTTTAAGAAGCTGCGCAGGACCTTCAAATTTTCCCGCAAATATGCCCGGCACTGCTCAAGCCACTCGCCGCCATTTTCGTACGCTGCCTGGCACGCGATTAAACCGAGGGCGTTCAACTGGGAATATCCCGCCGCGTTGATCTCGGCTTTGAATCTGTCCCGGACCTCTTTTCCAGGAACCCAGATATTGGAAACCTGCAGCCCCGCCAGATTAAAGGTTTTACTCGGCGCAGTGCAAAGAATCATCTTTTCTTCCAGCTGCGGACATGCCTTTGCAAATATCGTATGCGGATGCTCCGGAAAGGCAAAATCGCAATGAATCTCGTCTGCCACAACGAACACATGGTAGCGGTCGCAAAGCTCTCCCAGTTTTTGAAGCTCTTCCTTTGTCCAGACTCTGCCGACAGGATTGTGGGGACTGCACAGCAAAAACAGCTTTACATTCTGGGATGCGATCTTTTCTTCCAGATCGTCGAAGTCAATTTCATAATGTCCGTCCGTCAAAAGAAGCGGGCTTTCTACGATCTTTCTATTGTTATCGCGAATCACCTCAAAGAACGGGTAATAAACCGGCGGCTGAATCAGTACACTGTCGCCCTCTTTTGTCAGAGCGCGTACCGCCATCGCAAGGGCGAATACCACGCCGGGGGTTTTTACAAGCCATTCAGACTTTGGCTGCCAGTCAAACCGACTGTCAAACCAGCGATACAGCGCGTCAAAATATTCTCCTTTTACCTCGCTATAACCGAAAATCCCATGGGAAACCGCATTCTGCAGTGCATCCAACACAGGCTTCGGCGCCTGAAAATCCATATCCGCCACCCACAATGGCAACACATCTACGTCACGTCCGCGTTCCACGGCGAAATCATATTTCAGGCTGTTTGTCTTTTTCCGGTCAATTTCCCGGTCAAAATTATAGGTTGTCATTTCTAATCTCCCTCTCAACAAAAATCCTGCCCTGCAGGATTCTTATGCCTGCAACGGGTCGCAAACACGACATTTTTCTGCTGCGCCGCAATGCAGTCCCTACAGCGTGGATTTTTTCTCAGGAAACAAACGCCTGCTCCAGATCCGCAATCAGCTCGTCCACATGCTCCAGTCCAACGGACAGGCGCAGCAGAGTGTCGGTGATGCCAAGCTTTTCTCTCCACTCCTTCGGAACATCCGGATGGGTCTGCTTCATCGGATAGGTGATCAAAGATTCTGTACCCCCAAGGCTCTCCGCAAAGGTGATGACGCGCACCTTTTCCAGCACGCGTTGTGCCGTTTCCACGCTGTCGACGTCGAAGGAAATCATCGCACCCGCACCTCTCGCCTGCTTTGCATTGATCTCATAACCAGGATGCGTTTCCAGTCCGGCATAATATACTTTTCTGACTTTCTTCTGCTCCGTCAGCCAGCGCGCGATGTTGCCCGCATTTTCCTGCTGCCGCTCCATGCGCACCGCCAGTGTCTTGATGCCGCGCATTACCAGCCAGCTGTCGAAGGGGGACAAACAACCGCCGGTCGTCTTTGCAATCAGGCGGATTTTTGCTGCGAGCTCTTCCTTTGCAGAGCAGACAAAACCGGCGATCGTGTCGTTATGTCCGCACAGGAACTTGCTCGCGCTGTGAATGACGATATCTGCACCGAGCGCAATCGGGTTCTGCAAATATGGAGATAAAAAGGTATTGTCTGTGATCATCAGAAGGTTGTGTTCTTTTGCAAGCTCTGCGCATGCCGAAAGGTCAGTGATCTCCATCATCGGGTTGCTGGGTGTCTCGATATAAAGTGCCTTTGTTTCCGGACGCAGCACCCGTTTGATCTCATCCAAATCACCGGTATTGACAAAATCAACCATCAGTCCGTTCTTTTTGCCGATGGTATTGACCAGACGGGTTACGCCGCCGTAAAGGTCTTCAGAACAGATCACATGGTCGCCGGGTGCAAACAGATCAAATACTGCTGTCACCGCCGCCATGCCGGAAGAAAATGCCGTCGTGTCATAAGCGCCCTCCAGCGCGGTAAGGATTTCCTCCAGGTGCTGTCTGGTCGGATTTTTCTCTCTCGTGTAGTCAAAGCCGGTCGAATGTCCCAGACCGATATGTCCGAACGTCGCCGTCTGATAGATTGGGAAGCTCACCGCCTTTGTCGGCTCGTCCCAGGAAAAATCCAGATTTCCGTGAATACACTTTGTTTCTATATGATTGCTCATTTTTCTGCTCTCCTTTGCAGTTATTTTTCGGATATTTTCTATCATTCTAATTGGATGCTTCCCATTTGTCAACACCAACATAGTTGGTATATATGTTTATAGTCGGTTCCACAGTGGACTTCTCCCGGACGTTCCACCGCGCCATTCGCAAAATCGCGCCTGCGGCGCTTTCCGCAGTGGCTGCGCCACCGCTTCTTTTGCTCATGAAATGGCGCTTCCTCCGTGACTTCATGTGCACAGATTCTCATGCGAGCATGGAATCTGTACCCACGAAGTCACGGGGGAACTGGTAAACAAAATAAAATTTATTCTTGACCGCCCCCTTTCCCAATGCTATAATGCATCAGATGAACAAAGGCGTTCATGAGTGAAACACTTTCCTATTTAGAGAAGTGTTTGATTCATGGACGCCTTTCAGTATTTGTACAGCAAACACGAGAGAATGAGCGAGGTGTACTTATGGAACAAACTGTGTACTTACAGCTGGAGGACGGGACCTGTCTGACCGGAAAACATTTCGGCGCTCCTTTGAAAGAGGACGTCATCGCGGAAGTCGTTTTTACGACGGCTATGACCGGATATACAGAAACACTGACCGACCCCAGTTATTACGGACAGATGGTCGTTCAGACATTTCCCCTGATCGGCAACTACGGCGTCAATCCAAAAGACTTTGAAAGCAAAGGAATTCACATGAGCGCATACATCACCAGAGAATGGTGCCCATGTCCTTCCAATTTCAGATGTCAGATGGATCTTGACGCTTTTTTAAAGCAGCAAAATATCCCTGGCATCTATGATCTGGATACCCGCTACCTGACCAAGCTCATCCGCGAGCGCGGCGTCATGAACGGACGGCTCACATCCCTCCGCCCGGACTCTGCAGCTGTTGAAGACTTAAAGAGCTGGGCAATCACGGACGCGGTAGCACACGTTACCTGCAGGGAGCCTTACCAGATTCCGTCCCCGCTTCCCCGCCATCATGTCGTTTTGTGGGACTTCGGTGCAAAACAGAATATCATCCGAAAGCTGCACGCATTAAACTGCGACTTGACCATCGTTCCCGCTTCCACGACAGCAGCACGCATCCTCTCCTATTCGCCGGACGGTATCATGTTGAGCAATGGTCCCGGCAACCCGAAGGATAACCCGGCTATCATTTCCGAGCTGTCTCACCTCTGCAAATCCGGCATTCCGATTTTCGGCATCTGCCTGGGGCATCAGCTTCTCGCCCTTGCAAACGGTGCGGACACCGAAAAATTGAAATACGGACACCGCGGTGCAAACCAGCCGGTGAAGGATCTGCTCACCGGCAGGGATTATATCACCAGTCAGAATCACGGCTATGCCGTCAAAAACGATTCCCTCCCGGATCATGCAGTACTTCGTTTTATCAACCTAAACGACGGAACCTGTGAGGGCGTTTCTTATCAGGATTTTCCCGGCTTCTCAGTACAGTTCCATCCGGAAGCCTGCGGCGGTCCTCATGACTCCGAGTTTTTGTTCCGCGAATTTGTCGCACTGATGGAAAGGAGGGCATAAAGCATGCCGTTAAATCCCAATCTGAAAAAAGTAATGGTAATCGGCTCCGGTCCCATCGTCATCGGTCAGGCTGCCGAATTTGACTATGCAGGTACCCAGGCGTGCCGCGCTTTAAAAGAGGAAGGTCTGGAGGTTGTGTTAGTTAATTCTAACCCTGCAACAATCATGACAGATGCCGCCATGGCAGATCATGTCTACGTGGAGCCTCTGACTCTGGATTTTCTAAAAAAAATCATCAAAAAAGAACACCCGGACAGCATTCTTTCCACCCTCGGCGGTCAGACCGGTCTGACGCTTTCGATGCAGCTGGCAAAGGAAGGCTTTCTGGCACAGGAGGGCGTTACACTTCTTGGCGCAAACCCGGAAACCATTGCCAAAGCCGAAGACCGTCAGGTTTTTAAAAGCACCATGGAAGCGATCCGGGAGCCTATCATCCCCTCTGTCGTTACGACGACGCTTGAGGGTGCCCTCTCCTTCGCGCACTCTGCAGGCTATCCGGTTATCGTGCGCCCCGCCTTTACCCTCGGCGGCACCGGCGGCGGCATCGCTGTTGACGAAGCACAGCTGCGCCAAATTGCTTCCGCAGGGCTCCGTCTTTCCCCGATCACGCAGATTCTGGTGGAAAAATGTATCTCCGGCTGGAAAGAGATCGAATTTGAGGTCATGCGCGACGGCGATGGAAACGTCATCACGATCTGCTCTATGGAAAATCTTGATCCGGTGGGTGTCCACACCGGCGACTCCATCGTTATCGCCCCTGCAGTCACGCTAGCGGATAAAGAATACCAGATGCTTCGAAGTGCTGCACTCCACATCATCGAAGCTATGGGCATTGAGGGCGGCTGCAACGTACAGTTTGCTCTAAATCCCGAGAGCTTCGAGTACGCTGTTATTGAGGTAAATCCCAGAGTTTCCCGTTCCTCCGCCCTCGCCAGCAAAGCGACCGGCTATCCGATCGCCAGAGTCGCTGCCAAAATCGCCATCGGCTACCGGATGGACGAAATCAAAAACGAAATCACCGGCAAAACGAAAGCATGCTTCGAACCGGCATTGGACTATGTTGTCGTCAAATTTCCGAAATGGCCCTTTGACAAATTCGTGTATGCGACAAGAAAGCTCGGAACCCAGATGAAAGCCACCGGTGAAGTCATGGCCATTGGCAGAAACTTCGAGCAGGCGCTGATGAAAGCCGTTCGCGGAGCAGAAATCTCCCATGACTGCCTGGCAGACGTGCATATGCGCGCACTCGACGACGAAGCCCTAACCGCCAAAATCCTGGCGCAGGACGACGAACGCATCTTCGCTGTTTACGAAGCGCTCTTCCGCGGTTTTTCCATCGAAAAAATCCATCAGCTGACTTTGATCGACGAATGGTTTTTAGCAAAGCTTTTGCATCTGTGCGACCTCGAAAAACGGCTGGAGACAGAGCCGCTCACACATGATTTTCTGCGGGAATTAAAGAGAAACGGCTTTCCGGATAAAACGATTGCACGCCTGTCCGGCAACTCTACTTTCCCCCACCTTCCGTATTCCTATAAGATGGTCGATACCTGCGGCGCGGAGTTTGCGGCAGAAACCCCCTACTTCTACTCCACCACTGACGAGGAGGACGAGGCTTCCGCTTTTATCGCGGAACACAGCTCCAAAAAGCCCGTCGTCATCGTCTTTGGCTCCGGTCCGATCCGAATCGGTCAGGGAATCGAATTCGACTACGCCTCCGTTCACTGTGTCTGGGCATTAAAGGATGCCGGGTATGAGGTTGTTATCGTCAATAACAACCCGGAAACCGTTTCCACCGATTTCAATACAGCAGACCGCCTGTACTTTGAGCCCCTGACTCCGGAAGATGTCGGAGACATCATCCGTGTAGAAAATCCGGTCGGTGCCGTTGTTGCCTTCGGCGGACAGACCGCAATTCGCTTGACCCAATGGCTTTCAGAAAACAATGTTCCGATTCTGGGCACACCTGCAGACAGTATTGACGCTGCCGAAGACCGGGGCCGGTTTGAAGCTCTCTTAAAACAGCTCCATATCAAGCAGCCCGTCGGAGATACCGTCCACACTGCAGAGGAAGCGATCGAAACAGCGAACCGCCTCGGCTATCCGGTTCTGCTGCGCCCCAGTTATGTCCTTGGCGGCCAGAACATGATTATCGCCTTTTCCGATGCGGACGTAAAAGAATATATGGATATTATTCTTTCCCATATGGAAGGGAACCTCGTCCTGATCGATAAATATATGATGGGCACGGAGCTTGAAGTCGACGCAATCTGCGATGGCGAGGATGTCCTGCTGCCCGGCATTATGGAGCACATCGACCGCGCAGGCATCCACTCCGGCGACTCCATCGCAGTTTACCCTGCCTGGAATTTAAGCCCCGCCAAAACCGCAAAGCTCGTGGACTACTCCACCCGCCTTGCCCTCGCCTTAAACACGAAGGGCTTGATCAACATCCAGTACGTCATCTGCCAGGATCAGGTTTATGTCATTGAGGTAAACCCCCGTTCCTCCAGAACCGTGCCTTATCTGAGCAAAGTCACCGGCATCCCGATGGTCGATATCGCCACCCGCGTCATGCTCGGGGAAAAATTAAAGGATATGCCTTACGGTACCGGTCTTGCCCCGGTTTCCTCCTACACCGCGATCAAAGTGCCTGTCTTCTCCTTTGAAAAGTTGTCTGGACTGGACACGCAGCTCGGACCTGAAATGAAATCTACCGGTGAAGTGCTCGGCATCGCACCCACCATGCGGGAAGCACTCTACAAAGGATTGGTCGGTGCAGGCTACCAGCTGACCGACAAGGGCGGCATCTTCATCACCGTGCGCGACACCGATAAGGATGAAATCCCTGATATTGCACAGCGGTTTGCAGATCTTGGCTTCCATCTGTATGCAACTGCAGGTACGGCAGCTGTACTGCGTGACCACGGCATGCAGGTTACCCTTGTCCATAAGATCAGCGAATCCGAACACAACACCATCGCACTTCTGGAAAGCGGCAAGGTCAACTACATCATTTCGACCTCCAAAAAGGGGCGTACCCCTGCCCGGGACAGCGTAAAGGTTCGCCGCAAATCTGTGGAGCTTGGCATTCCCTGCCTGACCAGCCTGGATACGGCAGTTGCCCTGGCGGATATCTTAAAGAGCGGCTTTACGCCGGATACGGCAGAGCTGGTCGATATCTGCACGCTGCAAAAGTAAAGGGAGCGTTTATTATCGTATGGAAACGAAGTTTCCTATACGATGAAAAAAGCTCGGAGCACAGCATCTATTCCTTTGCTGTGCTCCGGGCTTTTCTTTTCATCCTTTTCTACATCCGCGATGGCTCTCCGCCGTCACTCTTCCATCTGTTCCTTATGATATTGCAGCGTATACAGCTGATAATATCGTCCATGCTTTGCAAGCAGCTCCTGATGCGTGCCCTGCTCCAGGATCTTTCCTTTGGACAGTACAATGATGTTGTCCGCATGCTGAATCGTGGAAAGTCTGTGAGCTACCATCAGCATCGTGCCGACGCTGCGCATTTTTTCCAGGGAATCCTGAATCAAAAGCTCCGTCTCGGTGTCGATATTAGCAGTCGCCTCATCCAGAATCATAACACTTGGTTTGTGGATGATGGTTCGCGCAAAGCTCAGCAGCTGACGCTGTCCGGCAGAGAAGTTATTTCCTCGCTCCCGCACCTCCTCATCCAGACCATGCTCCAGCTTGTCAATGAAATGATCGGCATTCACATACTGGCAGACGCGACGGATTTCTTCATCCGAAATGCCCTCTTCCCGCAGAACGATGTTGCTGCGGATCGTGCCGGAGAACAGAAATACATCCTGCAGCATCTGACCAAAATGCCTGCGCAGGGAAGCGATCTTGATCTTGCGAATGTCGATACCGTCGATCAAAATCTCGCCCTTCTGGAACTCGTAGTTGCGGCAGATCAGGGACAAGATTGTGCTCTTTCCGGAACCGGTCGATCCGACAAACGCCACCGTTTCTCGCGGATTTACATGGAAAGACACACCCTGCAGCACCCATTCCCCGGGAATATAGGAAAACCACACATTGCGAAACTCGATTTCGCCGTGCACCTCTTCCAGCTCTATGGCATCGGGCGCATCTACCAGCTTCGGCTCCAGATCCATGATCGAGAACACCTTTTCCGCAGACGCCAAAGCCGACTGCAGCCAGTTAAACTGCTCCGCCAGGTTCTGGATCGGGGTGAAAAATTTCGAAATATACATATAAAAGGTAACGATCGTTCCGCCTGTGATCGTCTGTCCTAAAAACGCCACGCCGTTTAAATGTCCCATGCCGCCCAGATAAAACAGACATAGGATGGAACAGATGTAAAGCATATACACCAACGGACGAAATACACTGAACACGAAAATCTGACTCAGGTTTGCCTTTGCCTGCGTCTGGCTTTTCTCACGAAATTCCGCCATCTTTTCCTCTTCGCGCCCGAAAATCTGCGTAACCTTGATGCCGGAAAGGTTTTCCGAAAGATACGTATTGATATCCGTCGTCGCATCCTTTACCCTGCGGTATGCCCGGCGGGAAAACTTCCGGAAGATCACTGTAAAGATCACAATGAAGGGAACAAAGCACAGCACCATCAGCGTCAGCTCATAATTTAAGCAGATCATTGCAACTAATATGCCTACAATAACAAAGGCATTCTTTGTCAGGCTGACCAGCAGGTTCGTAAACATCATCGAAATCGCGTTGGTATCGTTGGTCACACGGGTCACCAGCTTGCCCACCGGAATCTCATTGAGCTGCTCATGGGAAAGGGATTCGATATGGGTAAACAGATCCTCACGCAGATCGGACACAATCCGCTGTCCAACCCGCTGCAAAATCACCGCCTGCAGATAGGTACTTCCCATTGAAAACAGCAGCACCACCACATAACCGCCTACCCGGGCATACAGGGCAGGCAGAACAAAATCACCTGCAACCAGCTCTTCGATATTACCGATGATCAGCGGCGAAATAATGTCATAGGCGATTGAAAACATCATCAGGAACAATACCAGTACAAACTGCTTCCAGTACGGCTTTGCATAGGCTACCAGACGGTGCATAATTTCGCCGTCCTTCATCGTGCGTTCAAATCCCATCTGGGACTTTTTGTCCTTTACCAGCACATAAGCGGCGATCAGAAGCGCCGTGATCGTACCGATGACCGCGCCGGTCAAAAGCAACGGATTTACTTCAATCATGGCTGGCACCTCCTTCGCACTTTTCTACAGACTCCGACGCATGCTCTGGAGCATCAACGGAATCCGCTATGTCAGACGTCCCTACCGCATCGGACGAATCTGCCGTTTCGTCCTCCAGACGCTGTAAATCTACCATCCGCCGATATTCGGGACAGCTGTGATACAGCGCATCATGCGTACCGACCGCTTCTACTCTGCCATCCTCCAGAAATACGATCTTATCCATCCCCTCCACTGTCGAGATGCGATGTGCGATCAACAGGGTGGTCTTGCCTGCACGGGTGGTCTTTAAGTTATCGAGAATAATTTTTTCAGTACGGGTATCCACTGCAGAAACCGAATCATCCAAAATCAGAATCGGCGCATTTTTTAACAGCGCACGAGCAATGGAAATCCGCTGCTTCTGACCGCCGGAAACAGTCACACCCCGTTCTCCCAGGATGGTTTCATAGCCCTCTTTAAAGTCCACGATATTATCCCGCACGTCCGCCAGAGACGCCGCACCGTTGATCTGATCGAAAGTTGCATCGTCCACGCCAAAGCCGATATTGTGTGCAATGGTATCTGAAAACAGGAAATTATCCTGGGGCACATAGGCACAGGCATTCCGCACAGAATGAATGGACACGCTGTTCACATCCTTTCCGTCCACAAACAACGTACCATCCGGCACATTATAGGTACGAAGCAGCAGATCTACTACCGTAGTCTTACCTGCGCCGGTTTTGCCTACAATACCGACACTCTCACCGGCAGCTACCTGAAAGCTGACGTCCTGCAGTACATTATAATCGCCGTCCGGATAGCGGAACGTCAGATGCCGGAATTCAATACTGCCTTTTGGATTTTCAAGATTCCCTACACCATCCCGGTCCGTCACATCTACAGGGGCATCCATCAGCTCCGTAATACGATTCAGGGAAGCCTTACCGCGGGAAGTCTTTTCAATCAGCATCGAAATCGCCATGATCGGCCAGACGATGGATTCAAAGTAGCCGATGTATTCCACCAGCTGTCCGGCATTGAACTGACCGCCATAAACCAGCCAGCCGCCGTAGCCTAAGATGACGCAGATGACAGATTCCACAAACAGCGTCACCAGCACCTCCAGCAGGGTTGCGATCTTTGTATAGGTAACGTTGATCTCTTCATTTTCACGGTTTAGCTTACGGAATGCTGTCAGCTCCTTAAATTCCTTGACAAATGCCTTGATCACCGCGATGCCGGAAAAGTTCTCCTGTGCAAAATCCGAAAGATCAGAGAAAGCCTTCTGCCGTTCCTCCCAGCGTTTTGTCATCGTCGTACCCATAATAGTGCCGATGCCAAACATGATCGCCGCAGGAATCAGAGCCAGCAGCGTAAGCTTGAAATCCATCCGCCACATTTTGTACAGCGCCAGCAGACCAAGCACCAGAGCGTCGAAAAACATCAGAATGCCGTCGCCGAAGCACTCCTGAATCGTATCCAGGTCATTTGTATACAGGCTCATCAGGCTTCCTACCTTGTTGACCTGATAATACTGCTGCGACAAACGACGGCTGTGATCAAACATTCGCTCCCGCAGATCTGCCTGTACACACACTGCGGAACCGAAAAAGCATACCCGCCATAAAAAGCGCCCGATCACCATCATCAAAACAATCCAGATCATGGGCAGACAGATATTCTGAAACAGTACCTCCCTGGTAAAGGTCAGCGTCTGACCATCCACCACCACTTTTCCTAAGTTCACACCATTAATGACCAGACGATACAGCTCCGGAATCATCAGCTGGGCAATATCGACGATCAAAAGTGAGAGCAGTCCAAGCAGCAGCGCCGGTGCATTTTTCAGATAGTAACGATTGATATACTTGCCGAAAATCACGACTTTCCCCTCCTTTTTCTTTTGTTTTCCCCTATAATATTTTTCCAAAAAGTAAAATAGTCGTACTTTTTAGTATAAAGGATGTAAGAGGGGAAGTCAACGCAATGGGAGAAAAAGAGACTGCCGGATCCGCCTTTTGCGGAAGAAACGGCAGTCTCCTGATATGAAATTTTACAGCGGATCCCTTGAGGTTTTTGCATCACCAAAAAAGAACATAAAATCCTGCAGCTCTGTTCGCATCATCCGGTCATTTTTCAAAAGTCTCTTCGCCTCTGCAAGCTGCAGCGTTCTGTCATAGGCAATGCTTTTGAGCTGTATGTTTCCATCCAAGATTACCGCGTAGTGCGCAGTCTTGTCGGGATCATCCGGTCTTCTGTAGGAAATGCTTCCCGGATTTATCCATTCCATCCCCTCCCCAAGGGTATGAATGCATTGTCTGTGGGTATGCCCAAAAATCAATCGTCGCTTTCCGTCACACTCTGCTCCATAGCTGGCATTCCAATACTGATCAAAGGCATAGCGGCTTTCGACCGTCCCGTAGCCATTGTCGTATTGATGCGCGATTCCATAGCTCCATCCATCTGCCTCAAAATATGCCTTTTCCGGGAGCTGCTTCATCCAATCGATATCTTTTTCACTCAGTCTTTCACAGTTATAATGCACCCATTTGTATTTTCCATCCGCTACATTTGTCCATTCTCCGCTCTCGTAAATATTTATGACATGGCGGTCATGGTTTCCATATACGAGGACTGTATTTTCCAACTGGCGAAACCGCTCCAGGACCTCCCGAGGTGAGATCCCGTAGTCCGTAAAATCCCCTGCGCAGCATAACAGATCATAGTCTGCTTCCTCCCGCAAAATTGTATCCAACGCCCGAATATTTGCATGAATGTCTGAAATTACAAGTACTTTCATAAATAAAATCCTTTCGTTTGCCATAGGCTCCTCCCACTACCTTTAGGTGGTGGGAGGAGCCTTGTAAATCTTTAATCGTTAACCCTGATTCTCAATATATTTTTGTATGGTAGTTGACGATACTTCTCCAATGCTGCAAGCAAAATATCCGTCTGACCAAAATATTTTTTTCTTCCAATACTGTTTAGACAGAAACGAACCATATTTGTGCCATAAGTATTAGCAATATCGTTAACATCATCAGCGATAGAATCTTTGAGTAATTGTTTACGATATTTGGTTACTAGAACTATATCTACTTTAAGGCTGTATTTCCGTCTGTTATGACGATTGTATCTATTATCCATAATTCACGTCACCTCAAAACATTGATTTTCACTAATTATTATTATATAATATATTTAGTGAAATATCTATGAAAGGAGTACATATATGGAACAAATGACTATTACAGCTAAAATTCAAATAGTCGTAGATGAAACAGATAAGGTTTTGCTTGATGAAACTATGTCTGTTTATCGTAATGCCTGTAATTATGTTTCAGACTATGTATTCCGTACTCATGACTTAAAGCAGTTTTCGCTCAATAAGGTTTTGTATTCTACTTTACGGGAAAATTTTAACCTTAAATCGCAAATGGCTCAGTCTGTTTTGAAGACTGTTATCGCCAGATATAAGACCATTCTTGAGAATCAAAACGAATGGATGAAACCCTCGTTCAAAAAGCCTCAGTATGATTTGGTTTGGAACAGAGATTATTCCTTAACACAAAACTGCTTTTCAATCAATACGCTAAACGGTCGTGTGAAGTTATCTTATTTTGCAGACGGAATGTCTAAGTATTTCGACCATACGATTTATAAGTTTGGTACAGCTAAACTTGTAAATAAGCATGGCAAGTATTATCTTCACATACCAGTAACCTACGATGTCGAAGAAAGTAATGTTTCTGACATCTGTAATGTTGTGGGTATAGATAGAGGTATTAACTTTGTTGTTGCCACTTATGACAGCAAAAACAAGTCTGGATTTGTTAGTGGTAAGGCTATGAAGCAAAAACGTGCTAATTATTCCAAACTTCGTAAAGAACTCCAAATGCGACAGACCTCATCTTCAAGACGAAGAATAAAAGCTATTGGTGGGCGAGAAAACCGTTGGATGCAGGATATTAACCATCAGGTATCAAAGGCACTCGTCAAAAATAACCCCAAGCACACTCTCTTTGTATTGGAAGATTTATCAGGTATTCGTAATGCTACAGAACGTGTTAAAACAAAAGACCGTTATGTTTCTGTATCATGGTCTTTCTATGACCTTGAGCAAAAACTAATCTACAAAGCAAAACAGAATCAATCTTCTGTTATTAAGGTAGATCCTCGCTATACAAGTCAGTGTTGCCCTTGTTGTGGACACATTGAAAAGGCTAACCGCAATAAGAAGATGCATCTGTTTACTTGCAAAAACTGTGGTTATAAATCTAATGATGACCGCATTGGAGCTATGAATCTGTATCGTATGGGAATAGACTATCTTGCAGATAGCCAAGTACCTAATACAGTTGTAACAGAGTAAACTCTGCTACAAAGGGTGTTGTCAACCATCCTATGATGTAACGCCACTTTAGATAGCAGTATCTATTGGGGTTAAAGGTCGGAGGTGTAAACCGTTAATACGACTGGGCAGTTACAAGCCCATGACCTTTAGGTCGTGGGTAGTTGACACATTATAATCCCTTCGGATATCCGTAAAAACCTGAGCTGCAGATTTGGTACGCCCTGCCTGCATATCCGCATATCCTTTCTCAAGTTCCATGTCCAAAGTCTCTGCGTTCATTCTCGAAATATCAACAGGTCTCGCAGTCGGAATCTTTACCTCAAACGGAAGACCCCTATTTAGAATGATCTGCTTATAAAACATATTGATAGCATTAGATGCCGGGATCCCCAAAGTAGCCAGAATTTCCTCAGCCTGTTCTTTAACATCCGGCTCTATTCTTGCATAAAGATTTGCTGATTTGGCTGCCATATCATCACGCCCCTTTCTTTTACCCATATTATAAGTCAATGTACGGACAAAAGCAGTACATTTTTTAAATCAGTACCCTGATCTGCTTCAAAAGAATCTCTCTTACAGACTGATCCTCTGTCCTAATGTTTCTTCCTTAATGAATATGTTCATCTTCTCCTCTTTCCGGGCGAACCGGAAAAAAGAGATGTACTGTTGTGTCCGTTACAATAAACAAAACGCACGAAAAGACTCCGTTTTACCGGTTATCTTTTCATGCGTCCGCGGTGGGTCATGCCCCCATATCATGAACCCCTCATTTAGTTGTCATTATGCGTGTCATGCACGCTTGATTTCGTTCTTATTACTAAAGCTTATAAGTAGCACTTTCCGAGAGCATCCGTTCTCTCGACGATCTGCCCCTCTGTGAAATTCTTGAGGGTCACTACTCTGGTACATTTGTGAGTATGGCATTTTATCATGATGCCGTTCATAGCCGGAGCCGTCCTGTCTCCGGTCAGTGCATAGGAGATCCGCAAAGCGAGCTGACTATAATACCCCGAGGTCCGGGCAGCTCACCAAAAGCCTCTTTATTCAGTTTTTCTTCTGGCGCAGAAAGAAGATAGTTCATATCCTCCTACGCATGTAAACAATCATAGACCTGTTCATTACCTCCATCCCAAACAAGCAGCGAACCAAGTTCCGACCGCCGAAGGTTAGCGTGGTCCGCAAGCCCCTTCCCATAAAGTTACGTTTATCGAGGTATCATTCTGCCGGCCGTCCAGTACGTGTACCCCTTACGAGCATCTAATATAAAACAAGTCTGATTTGATTTCAATAGAAACATATTTCTGTTTTCTAATTATATTTGATTTTTCTATTGATTTTATCCGCCCTATGAAGTATATTAGATTCACAGACGTGTGGGCTGTATCCCGCACTTAGAAAGAGGTCACTTATGGACAATATCGGAAACATATTTGCAGCATATCGGAAAAACTTGAAATACTCGCAACAGGATATCTGCGATAAGCTTACCGGAATTGGAATCCCTACCAAGCCTGCAGCATACAGCACCTGGGAGACCGGTAACAGCATCCCGAACGCAGTACAGTTTCTTGCGATGTGCAAGATCCTCGGGATCACGAATATCTTCAATCAGTTTATAGGAGGATATAATCCGGACGATCCAATGGCTGAGCTAAATGAGGAAGGCAGGACAATGGCACTTAATTACATTGACCTGCTGAAGGGCTCCGAAAAATATCAGGCAGCTCCTGTCCGTATCCTGCAGCCTGTCAGAATACTCAATCTGTATGATATGCCTGTATCCGCAGGAACCGGTCAGTTTCTTGACAATGACAGCTTTGAAGAAGTTGAAGTCGGACCGGAAGTTCCGGAGACGGCTGATTTCGGAGTGCGCATCAGTGGAGACAGCATGATGCCGAGATATCTGGATAAACAAATCGTGTGGATCCAGAAGACAGATGAACTGAATGATGGAGAAATCGGGATCTTCTATTACAACGGAAACGCCTACTGTAAGAAGCTTCTATGCAATAAAAAAGGAACGTACCTCATTTCACTGAATGATAAGTACGAACCTATTGAGATTGCTGAAGGATCAACATTTAAGACTTTTGGCCGGGTTGTGGGTTAGAGTCCGGATTATTGTACATGTTGATTGCTACAATATAATTGCTCCCCGTATCAGGTCAACCAAAAAGGAGGGATTATATGGCAGTCAAAAATGAGCTGAAGAAGCTGCGCAAGGAACAGCGCTTAAAGCAGTCTGATCTTACTATGGCAGTCGGCATGTGTGAAAAAAGCATCAGCAACATCGAGCTTGAAAAGAATCCGGCCAGCCTTGAAACAGCTCTTCGCCTTGCAGCATATTTTAAAGTCTCTGTGGAAGATATCTTCCATCTGGAGGAAGAACATACCACGTAGGAAGTGTGATGATAATACGCCATGAAACAGTTATCTTTATTCCCGAAAGAAAATACCGATCCAAGACCACCGGAATCGATAGGCTGGAATCTGTGGCATGGATGCACTAAGGCCAGTACCGGATGCCTGCACTGCTATATGTACCGAAGGGATGAATCCATCGGAAAGGATCCTTCCATCGTACAAAAGACAGAAAACTTCGACCTTCCGATTAAGATCTTAAGATCCGGCAAATATAAAGGCAGATATAAGGTTCCCTGTGGTTCACACATCTGGACATGCTTTTCATCCGATTTCTTTCATGCCGATGCAGATGAATGGAGAGAAGACGCCTGGGATATGATATACGAACGTTCCGACTGTTCTTTCTTCATGATCACCAAGAGACCGGAACGGATCGCAGAACATCTTCCAAGGAATTGGGGCTATGGCTGGGAGCATGTCACAATAGCCGTCACCTGTGAAAATCAGGAAATGGCTGATAAAAGGCTCCCGGTATATCTATCTCTCCCACTCTTCCACCACTCCGTAATGATCGAACCGATGCTGACGGCCGTGGATCTGCGGCCATATATCGATGGATACCGCTCATCTGACGGAAGCCCTGTCATCAAGCGTGTATCCGTGGGCGGAGAATCCGGTCCCGGAGCCAGGATCTGTGATTATTCCTGGGTAGAAGCAGTTCACGCACAGTGCATCGAAAACGGGATAAGTTTCAACTACCACCAGACAGGAGCAAAGCTTATAAAAGACGGAAAGCTATACGACATACCCAGAAAACTGCAGCACACTCAGGCACATAAAGCAGGACTTGATACATAGTCCAAAGAAAGGAGGCCCGTCATGAGTACAACAGCATATCAGATCATCGCCGTAGACTTTGACGGAACCCTCTGCTACAGCAACTGGCCTGAGCTCGGCGAACCAAACAGACCTCTGATAGAATATCTGATCAATCAGAAAAGATCCGGCAACAAGCTCATCCTCTGGACCTGCAGAGCCGTTTTAATGTGTGGATGGATATCTGGTCATGGTATACGGTCCTGATTCCATAGAGTTCTTCGCATTCAGCCACAAAAGAAGTTAGTTTTGTGTATAACCGGGCCTGGTTTTTCGTAATAGCCCGTTTCCATACTTTTCGGATATCTCGACTTGAGTAGATTCGATTCATTGCTGCATAGATAACGAGTTTCAGCATCTGACGCG
>OWIK01000093.1_pt1 | contig 37399 bp, 46 predicted proteins | sample 1732691 | NCBI WGS metagenome assembly OWIK01 (sample SAMN05065743, study PRJEB22554) | human gut metagenome | biome: ENVO:2100002; feature: ENVO:00000062; material: ENVO:00002003 | host: Homo sapiens | place: USA | reverse complement strand
CGAGATCTGCGCATGTCTCGTGGGCTCGGAGATGTGTATAAGAGACAGCAGTAGTGTTTTGTGCAAAGTAGCAAAATCTATGATAAAAGGTTTCCGAAATTAGCATGTATAAATGTTTACGATGGGACGGCAAAATCTTTGAATCGCCCTATTTTTGCCAAAAAACGGAAGAACAGTTTTTCACCCCTATCTAGGGTCCGAATTTTTCATTGCGTTCTTTTGTTTAGTTTTGAATAGTTTGCATACAAAAGTGCCGTGAGACGAAAATCCGGAAGCGAGAATATTTACATAACATGAAAAACGGTAGTTTTCGAGGGTCTATATAGATAGGAAAACAGGGAAAACGGGAATAGTCTAGTATCACCTTAAGTGACTGAAATACAGTAAGTTACAAACCAAGTAGGTGAAAATGGATAGGTAGTGATTTTTTACCTGTCGTTGTAAGTTGCTCATTTCAAGGTAGTTAACATATTTAAAGATAGATGCCTATTTATATATCTATCTATGTAAGTTACTGATTATTAGCTAGTTATGATAGGATGGATAGGAAAATGAGTAAAAACGAGGTATTTGCTATTACAAGAAAAAATGGTGTGTTGGTGAATTGTGTTAATTCGATTATGTTAATTGAACATCGCAAACCGTGTTTTTCTGCTATACTCTTTGAACTTTTTCTATCCACCTATCCATTTTCTGTAAATCACAGTGAATCAGTGAGTTACATAGGAAAGTAAAAAATCACTACCTATCCACTGTTTTGTAAGTGTCTAAGAATCACGTATTTATCTTGATTAGTAATCTATCCACCCGCTTTTTGGCACGGAGGACCTCGTGATTCGCGACCCCCTCGGGTACCCGATAAGTTGGTCCGGTCCCTTTTGGAATCATCGGTTGTTTCTCTTACCTTTGCGGCATTAAATAACCACGCATGTGTACATTGATATGGCGAATAAATTATTAAACGATATATACGACCCCTACTCCGGCGATGAGCTTTGGAGTCTTTACACCGCACGATTCGGCAAGACGCCGCTATTCACGGAACCGGGACAGCTACGGGAAGTATTCGATGTGTACGTCCAATGGTGCAGGAATCACCCGATCGAGATGCTAGATTACGTGAAGTCGGGGATGAATGCAGGACGTAGCTACACGAAGAAAATGAAGCTGCTAGTAACCGAATTCGGTTTCACGCAATTCCTCGGAGCAAACGGAAGCTACCTAACCGACCGCATGAAACGTTACAAGGAGATGCACGAAAAGTTTGGAGACGCGGAATCGGCGAAGTTCATGAGAGAGATAGATAACATCCGCGAATGGATTCGTGACGACATGGATAAATCGGCGATGGTAGGACAGTTCGATCCTAACTACACCGCCAAGCTACGGGGTCTCAAAGAATACAGGGACGTCACCAGTGGCGGCGAGAAAGTAGAAGGATCGTTGAAGGTGGAAGTACTCAGCAACGAAGCAGCAGGTAATTTGCAGCAGTTGAGAGGTATCTCCACCAAACGTGAAAGGAAGGCTAAAGGCGTTGAGAACTTAAAGGATAAACCGAAGGAATGAAAACAACCTACGTATTTGACAAGCTATTAGCAGCAGCCGTGGACCCGAATATCCGTGGGGTATCCAGTCGGGGCGGAACACGATCCTCGAAAACGTGGTCCATGCTGCAATTAATCTACTTGATGGCGACCCAATCGGAGAAGCCGCTTCTGATCTCCTGTGTCACGGACACCTTGCCCGGCGTTAAGCGTGGTATGTTCCGGGACTTCAAGCGCATGTTACAAGACGAAGGAGTGTGGTCGGAGAAGCGGATGCAGTACACGGAGATGATATACACCACAGAGAATGGGTCGCAGATCGAATTCTTCGGATGCGAGAATTCCGCTAAGGTATTCGGTCCCGCCCGTGACATCCTCTTCGTCAATGAGGCGCAGAGAGTCCCCAAAGAAGTGTTCCGGCAAATGGCGGTGCGTACCCGTCTCATGCTCTTCGTTGACTTTAATCCGGTTAAGAAGTTTTGGGCGCACGACTACTTCGTAGGCGACAACATGGTGGAGATCGTTTCCACATATCGTGATAATCCGTATCTGACACCGGAACAAGTCGAGGAAATCGAATCTAACAAGTCGGATGCCAATTGGTGGCGTGTATTCGGTGAAGGCGAAACGGGCGGTACGGAGGGTCTGATATTCCCGGAATACGAGATCGTGCAGGATTTCCCGGCTACGGCTAAATTATGTCTAGGGATGGACTTCGGATTCACGGGTGACCCTACGGCGATCGTGAAGGTAGGATTCTTGGATGATGTTCTGTATCTGCAAGAGATTGCATACACGCCGGGTCTGCTTAACTGGGATATCGCTACATTGCTTAAGTCGAAAGGGCTGCATAAGGTTGTGACCATCGCCGATTCATCCGAGCAGAAGAGTATCGCCGAGATATCATCGCTTGGGTGCAAGATATTCCCGTGTATCAAGGGAGCAGGGTCCGTCATGTCGGGCATCGCACAAATCAAGCAGTTCAAGAAGATTTGCGTCGTTGTAGGAAGCCGAGGTATCACGGACGAGCTAGATACCTATTCTTATGTGTTAGACCGAATGACGGGCTTGTATGACGTCACAGAGGCGATAGATGACCATAATCACGCAATGGACGCTACCCGTTATGCGGTGGAGTACCTAATTGCCAAATATAAACCGGGACGTTCCCGCAAATCATGAAACATTACCAAGTTGAACCGGGTCCGCCGATAGAGGAAGACTTCAACCCGTGGACCGATAGAGAATATGCATTATGAAACAGATCAGTAAGATTAAGAGTTATCGGAACTACATTTGGATGTTCCACGTGAAACCATTGCTACGACCGATTAAGAAGGCATGGAAATGGACGGTCCGGCGAATCAGCAGGAAGCAACGGCTTATGGCGATGCGGGCTATCGCGAACCTTAGACCGGACGAAATGAGGGAGTTATCGGAAGATGATGCGGAGTTACTACGTGTTATGTCTAATTTATTACTACCTTCGCAGTGGATTACAAGAAATGGTAAAATCCGCTACACGTGTCCCCCGTTGGAAGATGTCACCCTGTGGCAAATGATCGAATCACGAATGGCAGAAACGGCGATGGACCGTATCAAAGGATGGACCGGAGGCTACGTTCCCGAAACTATCGCCGATATGGTGAAACTTACAAAGTTCATAGCAGGTGAGATGGGGAGGGCGGATCAGTTCGAAAGCGTCCTATTACCCGCAGGAGGCGGGAAAGCCGAAAGTAATCCGATTGCAGAGGCTAAAAGCGTTCTTGGTATGGTGCAGCTAGCAGCAGAACTAATGCATTGCACATTCGAGGAAGCTAAGTTGATAAACTACTCCGACGTGATATTGGCGATTAGCGCAAGGCACGAGGAAGTAGAGAGGCAAAAATCTAAAACTAAGTAATTATGAGTTGTAAGTATGACATTATCGATGAAGGCGGGCGTAAACGTGTAAGAGCGTTGCGCCCGTTCACGGTACAAGGGCGGGACGTTTGCCCTATGGAGCTAGGCGGATACGTCTACGACGACAAGACGCTCTCACAGGAGGGCAACTGTTGGATATTTAGCGGATCACTGGAATATCCCGGTGTACGTGTTATGGATGAGGCTATCGTGGATATGGGGAACAATCTACCAAAGAGCAACGCTAGACCTAAAGCTACCATCATTTCCGGTAATTCCCGTATCATGGGCGCTATCTCGTTTGAAACGGGCGTATCTGAGGTAGCGCAGGCCCCCGCGAAGTTCGAACAAGGTGCACTTAATGCGGTGGTGGGGAAAGTTCCCGTCAAAGGGGCTGCATCTATCCGCGTGCGTACCCCGGTGCCGTTGTTTGTCGGAACAGTGGGAGCGGTGGCTATCACAAGCACCGCCTACGAGGCTAGGCTAATTTCATTGGATGAAGCCGGAATAATAGTGTCCGTAACTGCTTGGACTGTCGGCGGTCCTGCTGTTACCTTGACTTCGGCAGCACCGTATGTCCTTGTGGAGGTCCGCAAAGTAGGGGGAACGGCGATAACTCCGGCGGACGTGACATCGGCGGGTATCACGGTGACACAGGCACGGGAAGTCACGGTACGCATATTCAATTCGTCTATTGTTCCCGTGTATAATGGTTCGGTGACTGCAGCATCTAATATCCTACGTTACGAGGTTACCGACACTAGAGGAATCCCGTATCAGATAAACATTCAAAATTCGTACCTACGTATTGAATGTGTCTTTAATGCGACAAACGTGGTGAGAGCGAATGCGGACTTTACAAGAGTTAATTATAATTTGGTGCTGTCATCGAACGTGTCCCACTATATCTCGGGAACGTACCATAACACGAACATCAATTCACCGGCTAGTGTCGGCGTAGCGGGATTCACTAAAAATAGATTCGACGTATCCGATTGCCCGAACTTCGAATTTTCATCTGTGGTGTTCCCCGACCTAACCGCTATGTATGCATCCGGTAAGACGTTCTATTTCAAGAACTGTAACATGCCCGCAGGTTCGGCGATTCACTACTATGATCCGAAGGTGAATGTATGGGATAACATCGACTTTACTAAAGCCATGGCGGACCTGGGTAAAACGGCGTTCGCGAATACTACTATCGTATCATCCAATGTACAAGGGATGTACCGTGCAAGGGGAAACACTAGGGGCGTAATGGGTGGACTGTTGGAAGCCGCATCCAGCTTTGACGGCGCAACCTATTCCGGCGTACCGGGTGCTACCTATGATTCCATCATTTACAAGGATTGCGTGATCAAAGGTAAATTCACAGTCATTGGTCGCAACGTGTTCGGCGGTACATTGGGCGGTGCGTCCAAGATTACCAATACTTCGGAAACGGCGATGGTGATTGACGGAAATTTCCGGATCGAAGGGAACGCGCAGGTAACCGATACCTCTCTTAAGGGCACAGGCTACATCGGAGGCAATGCCGAACTGAAAAACGGAAACGTAGAAGGCTATATCTACATGTCGGACAACGCCAAGTATATCCCGGAAACCGTGGCTAATAAGTCGTCGATCCGTCAATTGGTGATGCTGGACAATGCGAAGGTATTAAAGCAACGGGATGCGGCCGGGAGCTCCCTTAACTTAGTTATGTCGGACAATGCGGTACTAGATGCGTCTGTATTGGTGATGGGGAACCTAATACTCCGGGATAATGCCCGCATAGAGCGAGCAGATTCAAACAGTGCGGCTGTAATCTATGGGACTCTAGAGATGAAAGATCAAGCAAAAATAAGTGTATCCGCAACGGTTATTGCACACGGACACGTGAAGTTAGTAGGAGGTTTTAACTTAAGCGCTGGTAGCAGAACGATCTACGGTAAACACGTGATCGCTAGTCCGGGCGATATTGACAGACCGGAACTTCCACCAACTAAAACAACTTGGTAAGATATGAAATATAGTATTAATTCAACAGGTAACATAGTAGCCGAGAGAGACATATACTCTCTCGGCGGCTTTATCCCACAAGGGACAGTAGGCGCAAAGGTCGCCAACGAAGATCAGATTTCACAGGATGGCGACTGTTGGGTAGCGGGGGGATCTTTGGCAGAATACCCAAACGTTCGTGTCAAAGATAATGCTTTCGTGGGAAGGTATGAATCGGGCTCTACCGGGATACACACGGACTGCATAACGGAGTTTAGCGGAAACACACTAATTCCCGGCAGGATCATAGTGCGGAATCTAGTAGCAGATACCAAGAACAACTTCTTCTGCAAGGATTCCTTTATAGGTATCTCTATGGACGTTCTCTGTGGTCCGGCTTCTACGGCTACGGCGTTCCCTTTCGAGCAAGGAGGATTCAACAGAGACGTCCCCGCCGGGACCTTATTTGTTTCGGCGTCCATGCGCACAGATGACGCTAACATATGCCGAACGACAGAGAACCTTTGTCTCGGAAAAGATACGTACATATATGTCCCGACCGGGTATAATTGCCGCGTTTTTTGGGGATACCGGAACACCGCCGGACAGTTAGCCTACTCCGGAGAGTCCTTTGCCGTTCCACAGGCTCTTATGAAATTGGAGCACCCTATATACAGGCTAGCGATGGTTCACATAACGAAAGTCAACGGAACCGCAATGACCCCGACAGATTTGTTGGCCACAGGAGCTAAGATTCTCGGACACATTAGCAAATCTGTACTAACGGACCTTCGCCCGGAATCTGCATCGGGTCAGTACGTGATGGATAAATCATCGTTCCTCATGAACACCGACAACTTTGGATTGAATACCACACAGTTGCGATCCTTGGCGGGTAGTATGTACGATACTACCATGTACACAAAGACGGATAGACCGGATTATAAATCATATGGTACATTCCGGAATGTAGAACGGCTGGAATATACTAAGTATCTATCCGATGCGCACCGCACCGTAGTGACTAGGGATACTTACATCTCCGCTTATGATTGTCCTTTGCTTCGTGTAGACGCTACTACTTTCCTCGATGATTCGGCTACTAAGGGAAACCTTGTACTCCGTAGATGTATTGTGCCGAAAGCCGAGTTTCGGAATGACATTATAAACGGGAATACCTACGAGGACATAGATTTTTCCTACGCAAACGAAGATTTGGGATACGTGGTGACGGGATACACTAGATTCATTTCAAGTCATAAGCGAGGCACATACCGCCTGTCCAATGGTCCTACTTCTTCGGGATTCGTTAGTCACAAGGGTAACTTGGTTGATACGGCTAGACTGCTTCAAGCGGAGGTGTATCTACCATTAGATGGCGATTTGGTGGGATCCGGAAGTTACTCGGACCTTCCCGGAACGGACTACGAGGATGCCGAGCTCCCGGCGAATAACCGTGTCAGAATGGCACGTCCTTTGGCGACCTTCGGAGCAGTTTTTCCGAGTATGCCCACAGGGTATGCGGTTCACAGCATCGTATATCTTGACTCGTCCTTCATAATTACTAACATAGTACCAAATCCAACTAGTATTAGTACGGATGACCCGTATTTCATTTTGGTATTCAGAAAAGGAGACGGTAATACCCCGTTACCTGTAAACGAGTTCATTGCGCTTAACCTTACTCTGCGAATCATCGACCGAGCGAAAGCTCCGGAAATAACAGGTTCCGCCTACGTAGGTGAAGGTTGTACCGTTCGTGGAGATGTTAAGCTACATGGTGATCCCTACGTTAACCGGATATTCGATGTGAGTGTGTGGGAACGTGGTGAAAATACAATGGCACATCAACGGACTTGGGAAGAAGGAAAGAACTTAACTAATCAAGAAAGACACTTTGAATTTAAAGAAGCCTTTCCGGTGGAACCGGGTGGAACGATATCGGCGGGTTCCGGGTACTTCATATACGCCGGGTGGGCGGACGAGAACAAACGCATAATAGCTACTAGTGGTGTATGGGCAGCATCTTTCACGGTTCCTGCGAATGCTAAATACGTGGGATTGGTATTGAAGAAGGCGAGTAGTGCGGCAGCTACGGGGTCATTTATAGATGAGTCCGATATTCCTTTAGCCAACGTTAAGTATCTTCGTGCATTCAAGAAGCGCAGATACATAGTCAACGAGCTGGACCGTACTAGCCCGGAAGATATCTTGATAGGTCCGGATTATTGGGAACAGGGAACAGCCGGAGGCGGACAAGCAGACGCAGGTAAAACCTACGAGGAACTTAAAGCGACATCCGGAACCACTATAAGACTTAAACGTCCTATAAATGTTTCCCCGTTATCTAGTATATCATCAGCACCGGGATTTTCAAGGTATATTAGGGTGCTAGACGCAGTAACTAAATTCCATTTAGGCGAACCGTTGAACAGCGCCAAGATGGCTTTACTTGCTGTTATTATTCAGAAAGACCCATCGGCTGCGATAACTCCATCGGAGATACCCAATTCTCGGCTAGTGTTGGAATTCGTACCACAGCCGAGAATCATCGTTCCTTATGGTTCTGCTGCTTTGTCCATAAGTGGTCCTAAAATCCGGATGTACGACAACGCCGTGTTATCCCGGAACCTAAGCCAAGAAGGGGAGATTGTTTTGAGCGGTGACGCCGTAATGGGCTACGACTTCAATGCAGGGTCTTGTATGTGTTCTAATGGTCACAGTGACGCAATAATTAAGTTACCATGATATTCAGTGACATATTAAACTTTATGGATGGGGAAGCCGTAAAACTCGGCTTGCCTATCTATTTCGGAGATAACTACACCGTGAACGAAATGGTGAACGACATTTCCGGAATGTTCTTGACGTTCGATGTACCGGACGGTGGGGTGTCTAATTTACCGCCCGCTACCCGGAAGTACAACGTAACGTTGCAGTGCTTAGATAAATCGTACTACATGGAGAATAACGCGGCGGAGCTTGATACATTGGTTCGTACCGACTTGGCTTTAAACAAATTAATGTCTACTTTTGTGTGTCATTTCGATGTGGATGGTCTAAACTTTAAAAAGGTGCAAAACATCTATGATTCGAAAAAGTCGGGGTGGCAAGTAACGTTCTCTGTAACTGATGATTTATTGAACTATGGATAAGGATATACTAGCCGCCGTTGAGCAGATCAAAAAGGAGATATTCGAGAGCTACATCTCGAAGGGACTAGTCGCATCCGGCGAGTTCGGACGGGAACTAAAGGTTAACGATTTGGGCAACCGGGTAACGATCACCGCTCCGGCGCATGTGTATCAGATGGAATTGGGTAGGAAAGCAGGTGCTTTCCCGCCCGTTTCTGCTATCAAGAAGTGGATACAGGACAAGAACCGGACAGCCGGAACGAACATCCCGGAGGAAGCCGCATTCGCCATCGCATACGTGATCAAGCGGGACGGTATCAAGGTTCCTAACGAGTATAATTCCGGAACGGTCGTTTCCGATGTTCTAAATGAGCAAAGGATAAAGCGGTTAACCACGGACTTTTACAAGATCATCAACGCTAAAATTTCTAACATCTTATTGAAATGAAGATACAACTACTTGAAACGAATCAGACTATCACAGGAATCGCCGGGACTTATGTAGTCACGCCGGGATTTCAGATACTACACTACAATAAGCCCTGCCTTGTCCGTATAAACGTCCTTAGCGATGAACCGCTAAACTCGTGGGTAGAAGTGGCGGGCGCCGTAGTTGACAGTTTGCCGGGCGCAACTCTTGCCTTGCCTATCTTCGATAACAGCATCATAGACCTTAGCGTTGTTGCCTCGTATTTCACCACTTTTCAGAAGGACCTAGAAACGGGCACCGGAACGCAGGCGGCAAGATCCGTTACCCTTTTGTTCACGGTGAATCCAAACGGGGCATTGAAGCAATATTACTTCCGCATCCCTGTTATGAACATTGACGCTCCGAATCTGCTCCGTGCAAAAGAAATGAACGGAACGGACTTCCTCAACGGTGAAGGAACGAAGGTTCCGGTAGCCCATACGTTCACCGACCAAGTTTGGATCTCTCCGATAGGCGTTAACCAAGAACTAGTATATACTTTGGAGGGTACTTCCGGGAATTATGAGTATAACGGGAGACAGGGAATCGTATCGGAAGAGGTGATACATGGAACTTACGATCATTTACAAGTAGCCAATGCCACAACTGTATTACTTGATAAGTACTACGCGCCCCTTGTACCTTCCGAATGTGCGATTACCTTCCGATGGCTGAACACCACAGGGTCTATGGATTATATATCGTGTCATAACTGGACGGTGACCCCTACGATTCGCAGGGATTCGCTAGGCGGTACGGTAACCAAGAACGAGATAACATGCACCATGCCTGTGAATAACGACAACTTCGCAGCCCTTTCTAGGCTAGCGGTTAGCCCGGACATACAGGTTAAGGGCATTCTTCCCAATGGTGCGGCATTAAAAGTGGTAGGTAGCACTACTTCCGGGATCAAGATAACCGCATCGGGATTAATGAGAACAGCAACTTTAAAATTCGTATATTAATGGAACTAGGGATACAGATAAATAGGCGGATGTTGGACGGCGTAACGGGTGACCTAAAGTTGTCCGTTGTGTCGGCTGACCCTTACACGATGTCGCAGCCTACCCGCTCCTATTCCGGAACTATCACCGTTCCGAGATCGGCGAACAACGACCAAATATTTAAGGGCATGCGCCACTTCGGTATGATACCACGTGACTATCTCACCGAAACATGGCTGCTACCCGGTAACGAGGTAGTTAAGGTTCTGAACGGGTACACGGCGCAGGTATTCATCGGAGACGTTCAAATTCCGGGTGACTTCCGGGCTAAGGTGACTTGCAAGGAGACAGGATACGACATAGCCCTATCTCAGACAGCCGTAACAGCCGAGCAACTACCTAGCCGCATTCTTTCGCATGCCGATATCAGAGGCGCGGGTGTGGGCGGTGCGTACAATGTGAACCTCAACCGTGTGTTGGCTGATTCGTTCAACGCACCGGGCAGCAACATATACTTCCCGTACTACGCTGATAATATGCAGCCTGTTATCCGTACGACCTACGAAACCAAATCAATGACGGATGTTTATGTAGGGCAGGCGATAACACTAGCTTTCCGGTTTGCTCTGAATACGGACGCAGGAACGAGGTATCTTAATAATGATATTGACATCATGGAATACGCTGTCCGTGACCCCGCCTCATTTCCGACACTGGGGAATTACGACACGTTGTTCTGCGATCTGCCAATTCCGCAAGAAGTTATTCTAGACGTGTCATTCTTGGCGGGCTCTCCGGTTAGCTTGGCGGTACGGGACAAGACACACAAACAAGTGGTTATTTCCTTGTCACCTGTCGGCGACCTAACCGATAAGACACACATCCGGTACATCACTAACACGTCTAGCCCACGGATTCGCGTAAGCGGGACCACTCCGTACACCGGGATGTACCTAACCACGTTAAGCAACACCATCGCATTGGATGTGCACCCGCCCGAAGACATGGACTCAGAGGCGGCGTTTCGCATCCCGCTAAAGATCATTAACGTATCGGGTGGCGGGAACACCACGATCAACGGAGGATTGGGAAGTGAATCTGCCAGGGAATTGTTAGACGGATTCTGCAAAGCGATGATGTGGACTTACGATTTCAGCATTGCCAGTAATGGAACGGTAAGCATCTATGTGCGTGACCTTCTGCATGCGGACATAACAACGGCGGGATTCCGGAAGGGAATAAACGGGACGACTTTACAGGATTGGAGCGATTACTATGTGAGTACTGAAAAGATCGAGGACTCGTCCGGATTCGCCAACAGCATAAACGGAAAGATCGGCGAGAAAAACGTGTGGTACACAGTGACACGTGGAATGTTCACCACACGGGCGGAGGTATTCACCGCCGAAGTTCCGTACAAGATGGACCAAACGCTACCCCGTGCTTTGTTCTTCAATACTAGTACTAGTGTAGTTGCTGATTATTTTTACTCAAATAACTACCTGTATAACACGTTCCGGAAGTATTATGACCTGTTTAAGTCGGGTATTGATGTAACGATAAATGCTAACATTCCGTTCTTTCAGTTTAAGAAGTTATACCGACCGGACGGCGCAGTTTGGCTAGATGCTTTCAAATCGTGGTTTTACATCCGTTCAGTGTCTGACTTTTCGGTTGCTACGGGTGATTGCAAGATTAAATTAACTAAGTTAAATATTTAACAGTATGGCAGAAAACGTTACATTATTAGACCTTTCGTTTAACACGGCGGACGCCGTAGACGGACTGGATAAACTTATCGCCAAGTCGCTAGAGCTATCCGACAAGAAGGCGCAACTCACTAAACAGATAGCCGCCGAGAAGAATGCGCTTGCCGGGGTGCGACAGAACTATAAGGACAACCTTATAGACCAAACCGCATACGAGAAGGCACTGGCGAAGTCAGCCGCTACGATATCCGGCTTTCAGAAGGACCTAGACGGGACGAACGCCGCATTAAAGGCGACTAACGGGACGATCAAGGCGACTACTACAATCATGAATAGTCAAGCCGAAACGGTAGAGACGCTTCGTGCGCGGCTAGCGAAGAATACCATAGAGCTAAACAAAATGTCCGTCGCCGAGCGTACTACAGGGGCCGCCGGAAAGGAGCTGGTAGCTCAGACTAAAGCGTTATCCGACCAGTTGAAAGACTTGGAGAAGGGGGTAGGCGATACCCGTAGAAACGTAGGTAACTACGCGGAGGACATCGAGAAAACAACCGGAAACCTCGGAGGTCTGACAGGTGCTACGGGGATGATGGTGAAGGGGATGTCGGGCGGCATTGCTTCCGTGAAGGCGTTTAACGCCGCACTGATGGCGAATCCTTTTGTCGCAATCGCTTCGGCGGTTTTGTTTCTGATCTCTACTATCGGAAAACTGATGGACCGCAATAACGAACTGGCTACGTCCGTTAAAACGATTCTTGCACCTATACAACTGATCATTGCGAAAGTACTTGATGCGGTGGCAGCGCTCTTTGCCGAAATAGTGAAGGTTTTTGAATGGCTGGCGGAAGCCTATATTAAAGTCTATAATTGGTTGGGGTTGATCTCGGATGAAACCGTAGAGGCTATCAACACCGCTAAAGGGATGGCACAAGTTGAACGGGATATCTATAACGCCGAATCAGACCTAATAGTCGTGCTAGCTCGGCAACGGCGGGAAATGGAGGCTCAAAAGGCTATCCTAGCAGATCAGACCAAATCATCAAAGGAAAGACAAGCGGCAGCTAACGAAGCCCTACGGATTTCTCGTGAAATGGAAGCGGCGGAGCTGAAAATATTAGAGGCAAAATATCAGCAGATCAAAACGCAAAACTCACTGAGCTATACTACGGACGAAGACCGCCGGAAGGAACTAGAGGCATTGGCGGCACTGGAAGAAAAGAGGGCACAATACCTGTCACAACGGAAGGAACTTACTAGCCAAGTATCCGGCTTGGAGAAAGCGGATATAGCCGCCGTAGCGGCAGCGAACAAGGCAGCAGCGACCGCGAAAGCAGCCGCCGATAAGAAAGCAGCCGAGGACGCCAAGAAAGCGAAGGAGGATGCCGAGAAAGCAGCAGCAGCGAAAGCGAAAGCGATACAGGCGGAAGTCCTTAAAAGCTATGAGGCAGGCATAACCGAGTTGCAACTTAAGATTCGGGAAAGTAACATCGGCATCGTTGACAAGCGGAAAGCCATCGAAGACCAAAACGAGATAAACCAAGCTATCTTGGCGAAAGAACGATTTCGTTTGGAGCAAGGACTAATTACGCAACAGGAATTCGATAACACTAAGTATGAGATGCAGGTTTCTTTGCAGGAAAAGACCTACGCTTTGGAACAGCAGGAGGCGGAACGGAAGAAACAAGCCGAGGCTATGAACGCCGAGAACCGCCGAGTAATCGCCGAGCAGAACATATCAAACGAGTACGAGTTGCGACAGATGCAACTAGACGCTCAGATGGCGCAGGAGATTGCGAACGCCGAGAAGATAGGAGCTAACACCGCACTTATCGAACAGAAGTACAACGAACTGAAACGGAAGAACGCCGCCGCTCGTTATAACGCTGAATTGACTATGGCAAGCGAAACCGCCGGGCAAATGTCTAACCTGCTGGGACAGGAATCAGAAGCTGGGAAGATTTTCGCAGTAGCGCAGGCAACAATCAATACCTATCTAGGTGCCTCTAAAGCGATTGCGCAGGGTGGCATTTGGGGAGTAGCGCAGGCGGCAATCGTTATTGCGGCAGGTCTGAAACAGGTGGCATCTATCATGAAGGTAAAAGATGATGTCCCAAAGACACAAGCCTCTACACGGAAATTTGCCAAAGGTGGTACGGTATTTGGTGCACCGCATTCACAGGGCGGCGTAACTTTTACCGGATCAAACGGGCAGCAATTCGAAGCGGAAGGCGGTGAGAACATGTATATTCTTAATAAATCGGCTTCCCGTGCTATTAACGCCTTGTCTGCTCTGAATCAGCAGTACGGCGGACGGTCCTTCGGCAACTCGAATGCGTACAAATACGCACAGGGAGGCGGTTTTGATGTACTTAGTACTAGCTCGTACACCACTTTGAACCGTCAAATGGCGAAGAATACGGTAGATCTATCGGATAAAACGATTAATCAGATAGCCGCAGCCTTCGTACAAGGGGTGGAGAATGTTCCAAATCCGGTTGTTTCGGTGCAGGAATTCAACGAAGTAGCATCAAATATGGCACTTATAAGGGAATCCGCACTTTAATTGGTGCGGCATCCTTTCGAAGTCACGTAATTATTTAGTATATTTGCACAAATTAATTGATTATATGGCAGATTTTGTTAAAGTACGCATCATAGAAGCCGGGGAAACCGCCAATTCTTGGGAGGACTTAGGCTTAAACGGCGAATCACTGATAGGTAAAATCGTGATTACACCGGAATCTTTGGCATCCCTTGTTGCCTGTGGGAATTCTAGACCGATCCATTCCCGCAAGACACACAACGGAGGCGATTTGTTGGATCAATACATCGGCAAGTTTTCCAACTTCGTAGAAGAGGATGGCATTGTTTATGCCGACTTCGACTTTTCACCCGCTATGGTAGACGCTTACCCCGCCGAAGTAACCTTCATGCGCTCGCTTATCGAGAAAGAACCGGATATGCTAGGCGTATCTGTTGTTGATAACGATATCAAGCAGTGGAACGAGGCTACCGGAACTTGGGACGTAACCGAATTTTTAGAACTTTTTACTTGTGACTTGGTAGGATTACCCGCCGCCACAAGTTCACTATTTAATAACCAAAATCAAAGTAACAAGATGGGAATTTTTACAGGAATTTTCAGTAAATTCTCGGCAAAGACAAAATTAGCCGAGAACATCGTGGAAGCCATCAACGGCGAGAAAATCACGATTAAGTCGGCGGGTGAAGAAGTCGCCGTAGGTGACGCAGTAGTAAATGCGGACGGTACGCCCGTAGCAGACGGAGAAGTCACCATAGTAACGGACGAGGGTCAACTCATACTCGTGGTAAAGGACGGCGTAATCGAATCCTTTAAAGAGGTGGAAGAGGAAGCTAAGACCGACACCGAAGAGATGGCGGAGGAAACCGAAACAGAAGATGAGGACGAAGAGAAAAAGAAATCCAAAACACCGGACGAATTTTCTAAACGTCTTACCGCACTGGAAACCTCTTTGGGTGAGATTAAAACGATGCTTTCCAAGCAGACCAAAACACCAATCGTGTCTAGCCGCACCGTGGGAGACAAAGGGTCTCAGTCCGAGAAAACCAAGCTGTCAAACGAAGAGGCGAGAGCGAAGGCAAAAGCGGCGATGGAAAAATTCGCAAAACAGAAGTAATCACTTTATAAATTATAGGAGGCTAAAATTATGACAATGACTTTTACGGATTTAAATAATCTGAATATTAACAGCTTGTCTGACGTTATCTCTATGACTGTCGGATTGGTGGGAGAAATGGAGAGAGGCGCAACAGTTCTTGCAGGACTTGATAACAAAACGCCGATCGTGACATTTACGGCTGACACTAAGGCACTTCGCAAATCGGCGGGATGCGACGGCACGTACGCTTACAATTCGATGAAGGACAGCGTTAAGTACTACGATTTCCAGCCCATCGAATTACCTATCGTTGTTTGCTTGCAAGACTTGTGGGGTAAGATGGTAGCTAAAGGCGTACACATCTCTGATGATTTCGACGAAACACAGTTAGCCGGATTCGTGGCGGCGGAAGTACTGAAAGTATTAGAAGCTGACTTGCTCCGTTTGGCTTGGTTGGATGGAACTAAAGCGGCAGACGTTGCTTACAACATCTTCAAACGTGGTGGTTTCTTGAAACAGATGCGGGACAGTTCTGAAACGATCCTTGCTCTGACACTGGACGATAGCGCAACCACCGGAGTAGAGGCAACTATGAAAGCCTTGATCGACTCTCAGCGTGCGGATCAAAAGGAAAATTCTGAATTCTTCGTGACTTCTAATGTTATGCGCTTGTTCAAAAACTTGGTGCAGAAGAAGGACAATACAACAGCGCAGCAGAACATGGAGGACGGGAAGCCCGTTTACACTTTGGAAGGTTACCGCATCAACGAACTTCCTCACGTATCGGCTTCAATGATTGCGGACACCACCGATCAGAAAGCGTTCATCGCGTTTACTCCGAAAACGAATATTCAGATCGCTTTGGAGGATTCGAGTGTGAACATTAAGCCGTTTATCCAAGACGCTAAGGACCGCAAGTATTACAGTACGACTGTCTTTGCTGCTGATGTGATGGTGGCTATTCCTCAGATTCTTAAACTCGCAACAACAGCGAAATAACAAGTAAATACCTAGAACTATGGCATGTATTAAACTAAATAAGGCTATCACGTTCGGGTGCGCAGGTGGCTCCGTCGGTTTGGCGGGGCTATACCTTGTTAACAAGGCGGACCTTGCCTCATTCGTGACAGGTAGCGATGTAGTAGTAAATTCTATTGCGCTCGTGCCCGGTGGGAAGGCTATCCCGGTTGACTGTTACAAGAATGGTGCTAAAATCACGGACGCTTTGCGTTCGCTTGATGGTGCGGCGGGCATGGAACAGACGGTAACGTTAACAGTGTACGATAAAACATCCGATGGTATGGCGATTCAAGAAGCCTTGTTATCGGGTAATTTCGTAGCCTTCGCAAAACTCAAAGACGGCGGCAGCATTAAGGTTGTCGGGCTTTATGCAGGACTGGAGGTGGCAAGCATGGACGGTGACACATCCGCAGCAGGTGGATTCGTAACCGTTACGCTTAAAACGCCGGATAATTCACGAGGTGACCGCAACATGATTGCGTTACCTGCTGTTTGGACTTACTTAGAGGCTAACAAATTAACTTAGTATTATGGGATGTATTAGTAATATCACAGGTGCGATTACCTACGATTGCTTAGGCGGTGCGGTTGGGATAGCTGATTTGTTGCTTATCAACTACTCAGATATTCAATCTATTTCCGTTTCGGCGGGCGTGGCGACTGTCGCCCTTACACCGACCGGGAAAACTATCCGGGTCGCCTCAATCCGAAAAGGAGCGAACGCAACGGAAGCACCGAGAATCAACGAAAATGCACCGAACGCAATAGAGCAAGCCGTGAACTTCACTGTTTACAAAAAGACATCCGTGGAAAACGTGTTTATCAATACCATTCTCAATTCTCGCTTGGTTGCGGTTGCTAAGATGGTGGAGACGGGCGTTTATCGCATATACGGCTGCAATTATGGTTTGGAAATAACCGGATTGGAAGAATCAGCGAACGAGAATGGCGGATTTACCGCTATCACATTAACCACGCCGGAGAGCGTATTAGGTGAAGCCCGTGCTAGTGTAACGGAATCCACTTGGAATACTCTTTTGGCTAAAGCATCGTAACTATGACATGTTTGAAACGAATTTCACAGGACTTGGCGTTTGATTGCGCTAATCCGGGCTTAATCTCCGGTATTGCCGGAATTGAGGAAGCCGTACTGCTTAACTACGAGGACATTTCCAGTGTATCGGCATCCCCAACAACGGGCGAAGCCATCGTAACCAAGAAAGCCAGAACGAGAGGATACACCGTACAAGCGGTAAAGAATTCAATCCAAGAAACGGAAGCCGCCCGCATCAACGATAACGCACCTACGATGTTGGAAATTACGGTAGTAATGAAATTACTTTCATCTCTTCCTATCGTTCCGTATATTATTGGTTTGGTATCGGGATCATTCCTTGTGGCTGTCAAGACGAAAAACAATCAGTATTTCATCTTGGGGTGTAATTCCCCTTTGGAACTGTCCGATTTTGCAACGGATAGCGCAACCGATGGCGTATCGACAGCGACTTTAAAAACACCGGACGGTTCTTGCGGGGACTTCCGATATAGTATCACGGCGTCACAATATAACGCCCTAAAAACAGTATAACATCATGGCTAGAAGAAGAACTAAGATAGAAGAACCAGTTGCTAGAGAATTGGTAATCTTGACAGACGAGATAGAGATTTTGAATCTCTGTAAAAGCATCACCCGTTTAAACTTGGACCCTATGTGTCACATGGACCGTGCGTATGCTAAGAAATGGTACGAAAGCCACTATCTGACAGGTGTACACGTTCGGTACGTTATGAAGCCGGGTCTTTCCATTAATCACGTAGCGGACGGAATTGTGTACCGGGCATTCAACTGCACCGATGCTATCGCCGAACGTTTGATGAAGGAAAATGCCGATTACATTCCTTACTTCGATGATTTGGGTCCTGTCGGTGTGGAAGATGAACCGACGATTATCCCGGAAGTTCCCGAAGAAGTAGCACCGGAACCGGAAGCACCCGTAGAACCGGAAGTTCCCGCAGGACCGGAAGCACCCGCAGAACCGGAAGCACCCGTAGAAAAGACGGACGAAGAACTGATAAACGAACTAGGTTAAACTAAATAAGGCAAGTTAATATGATAGCTCATAAGAAAGTAAATGTAATAGTCGATAGGGCTTTGAAGATTAACGCTAAGGTTTCCGAGAAAATTGTGGGGTACGGGGATGGCAACCTGTATCCCCAAATTATTTCAGAACTGATATATGCGAGTAAAACCGCATCTTTGAGCGTTGAGAGATTAAGCGAAGCCATCGAATGTGAAGGATTCAAAGACCGTACTTTCGGCGAGTTAATGAATGCCCACGGTGACAACATGGATGACATTCTGAATATGCTTGCCTACGATGTTGCCCGCTTTCGTGGGTGCGCTTTAATCGTGCAGTACGGAGGTGATTACCGTCCGAAGATGATTTACCCCGTCCCGTTTGAATACGTGCGTGCCGGGCTTAACAAGGATTACCTAACGAATCCTGTTATCCATAAATGGGTCGTTTTCAATAACTGGGATCGTCAAAACATAAAGTCTACTCAGCTAGACAAAACCGCCGTTACCTATCCCACCTTTGACCCGGACAATTTCGCCGCCGAAGTGGAAGAATACGGAGGTATCGAAAACCATCCCGGGCAGCTTTTATACATTAACTTCTTCACCACGAAACCCTACCCGCTTTCACCGTTCCACGCCGTTCAATCGGAGATGCAAGCCGAGGCGATGAATTCTACCTACGTAGAAAGAACACTGACACGTGGATTCCACATGTGCAGTATCATTTCCCACGGTGATTTTACCGAGCAGGAAGAACAGGATGCATTTGTTAAGGGTATTAAAGAGGTAATGGGCGCACAGGGCGCGGGGTCTGCTGTTTTGGTGAGAGACGATAACGCCCTTTCACAGAAGCCATTCATCAAGGTGGACCAGTTAGGCGTTCCAATCGATGCAAACCTGTATAAAGCGTACAACGAGCCATTGAAAAAGGACATCGCCTCACAAGCGTATAACATTCCTATCCCTTTGGTTGACTCCTCTCTCATCTCGTTTTCGAACGCATCCGGTGAAGTCGTTAAGGAGATGCAGAAGGTTTACAGGCGTTCGGTTACGAAGTTGCGTAGCAAGTTAAGCAGAGAGATTGCACGAGCTATGGACGTGCCAACCGAATTATGTGAGATTTACAACGAACTTGAGGAATCTACTACGGTAGCCTCACTAAATACAGAAGGAAATGGGTAGTTTTGCACCAGTACTTAAAAAGTTCCGAGAGCTATTCGATATAGCGGCGGACGTGAAAGATACGGAGATTAACAAGAGTATCCAAGAAGCGGACAAGCTGGATATAAAGATAGCTCTTTGCGGTGATACGTTTTTCTCAGTATCTAGTGAACTAGGAGGCGGAGAGGGTATGATCGATATACCCGCCGGGACTGATTCTGATTCCAATTATTCGTTGGATGTTGTAATAGACGGAAACACCTATAATATCGTTCCCCTTTCCACAATCCTGTGTTACTACGCTTTCGTCCGTTATCTGAAAGCGGCGGACCAAAAGAGTACATCAACAGGATTAAAGATACAACAATACGGCAATTCGGTAGTTATTCCCGATTACAACAAAAACAAGCGTTGGGAAGAAGAACGTGGTAAGGCAGACGCATTTATAGAAGACTTTCACGGAGTGTGGGAGAAATATAAATCCGTTCAAAATCCGCCGGAAGACGCCTGTTGTAATCCTGTTAAACCTTACCGAGTTTGCTTTATTACTTAACAATTGAGGTTATGAAGAGGGAAACAAAGGAAGATGTTCAAGTTTGGACGGCGGTAGGGATGCTAATCGCCGGAGTAAGTTTGTCGATTGCGGGATTCTTGGTAGAACCGCTTGGAATCATTCATGATTCGGTTTTATGGTTTTTCGCACAGTGTTTGGTTTACGCCGGGTCTATATTCGGTGTGTACATCTACGTAAACGGGCGCGTTCATAATGCGCTAAAAGACTTCACAGAAAGGAACAAAGAAGATGATAAACAACAGCAATAAAGTAGACGCCATTATTATCCATTGCTCGGCTACACGAGAGGGACAGGATATTGGCGCAAAGGAGATTGATGCCATGCACAAGCAGCGAGGCTTTAACGGGATCGGCTATCACTACGTTATCCGCCTAGACGGGACGATCGAGAAGGGCAGGAACGAAACCGCAATCGGTGCCCACTGCAATACAAAAGGCTTTTCTAAAGAGTCATACAACCGTCACTCTATCGGTATCTGCTACGTGGGCGGGCTTGACAAGGCTGGGAAAGCGAAGGATACCCGCACCCCCGAACAAAAAGCGGCGTTGATAGACCTAATTAACGATATCTGTAATCGTTATCCTATCGTGGAACTGCTGGGTCACCGTGACACGTCACCCGATAAGAACGGAAGTGGCGAGGTAGAACCTTTCGAGTTCATTAAGATGTGTCCCTGTTACGATGTACGGGCGGAATACGGAACATTCATGAAAAACGTAATCGTCACGCCATGAGCAAATATTTAGTGATTTCTTGCCTGCTACTTCTCATAGTAGTGGGCATCTTATATAATAAGGTGGAAAGGCAGAAGAAGGAGATACGGCGGCTAGATAGCAATATCGAAGCCATAAACACCGAGGCTACCCGGTTCAAAACGAAAGCCGGAAAGGATGCAGAGACGGTCCAAGCCCTAACTTTGAAAAGTAACGAACTAGAATTGTTTAACAGTCGTTTAACTAAACAGGTATCAGACCTACGTCTAAAGTTAAGGGACGTTAAGGCGGTACACACCATAGAATCGGAGTTACGGATAGATACGGTAGTAGTAACGGAGAAAACGGAGGTCCCAAACCAGTATAAATTCTCCTACGATGATTCTTGGAACAAAATAAGCGGTCTAGTTTCCCCGGATACCACGAAATTAGAATTTAGTTCGGTTGATACGCTAGACGTAATTAGCCACGTTAAGCAGAAAAGATTCTTGTTTTTTAGAATTGGGAAGCCCAAAATACAGACCACAGTCACAAATCAGAATCCAAAATCAAGGTTACACGTCCGATTTAGTGCTGAATTGTAATGTCGGGATAGCAAAATCGAGTTAAATAAATTAACCTATCCAAAGTCCTATCCCCTGTAAGTAGCTGATTTGCAGGGGATTAACATTTATACAGATAGGAAACACTTTTTCACTTATCCGCGTAACTTGCTAATCTAAAGGCTTTTATAACAATATGGATAGGTAGGATAGGTAATTTCCATGTATATATGAGAAAACTTTTATAGTGTGTATTTTTAGCTTGTGTAGATTATTTATCAATCAACATACACACTTTTACGCTATACTCTTGAGAAGTTTGCACCTATCTATCCACTTTTCCATAAAACACTGATTTGCAGCAACTTACAACGATTTTAACATCCTTTAATCTATCCACCCATTACGTAACGTACTAGGAATCAACCGTTTATGATGGATAGTTATCTATCCACGCCTCAAAATCACCCCGAATTCCTAAGAAAAGTTAATGATGCGATTTCTTTTGCCTAAATTGTTGCAGATTCAAATAAAAGCCGTATATTTGCAACATCGAATTACGAATGAAACGGGTCATCAATACTCCGAGGTGACGCAAAAGAAACGATACGAGCGTTCACGGGTCATTCGCCAAATAATCGAGTTATGAGAAAAGAGAGAGTTAATCTTTGCAAGCTAGAGAAGTTCTATTACGACGAGGCGTGGCTACACATCAACACACAGTTGAAAGCCACGGACGTGTATAACAAGTTCAGTTCACCGTTTCGGCTAACGACCGAGGAATTATTTCGTGAAAAGCTAGCGAGGGAGGACGGCGGAGAAAAGTTTGAATTTAAAATTCGTGCGTTCATCTATCCGACAGCTAACAAGTATCGTTCGGTTTACGCCGAAGCGGTGGAGATGGCTTACAAAGATTTTTTGAGTACGTTTCACAAATCTAAGAATTTTTAAAAATGGAAGAAGTAAAACCAAAGTTGATTAGAATCAGCGAAGCAGCCCATATGATAGGGCTAACGGAAAATGCCATCCGGTACAAAATTAGGCAAGGTCATTTAAGCGAGTATAAGAACCAACAGGGGAAGATTCGCGTGGACGAGAACGAGATAACTAACAAATATTTAACATTTAAAAAACAGTAATCATGAAAGTAACGATTAGCATTGACGAGCAGAGTTTAGGTAATGAAATGAAATGCGCCTCAGATTTTCTTCTCGCACTGGCGAACGAACGTAACCAAGCGAACGGTTTCCCCACCTTTGGAGAAACACCGAAGGAAGTACCGACAGGGAAAGCGATAATCTTGGAAAGCAAGAAGGCACCCACCGAAGTGGTAGAGGAAGAAATCACCCACGAGGAAAAGGTAGCGGCTTTAGCTAACAAGGTGGTGGAAGCTACACAGGTGAAAGGAGAAGAAGCACCGGAAGCACCGGAAGCACCGGGAGATGACTTGACTTATCACACGGTAGACGCCATTTGTGCAATGTCTGAGGAAGAAATGAAAGCCGTTCCTACACAGGTGCTTTATGACGTCTTGACAGTTCATTTCAACATTGATCCGGCGGAACGTCCCGGTAAGAATACGAACGCCAAACTGAGAGGATTATTGTTGTCCGTGATCAACGCCGAAGCCAAAGAAGAGGAAACGGTAACCGAGGAAGAGAAAGCACCACAGGCGCAAGCTATCGAACCACAGGAAGCGGAAGAAGTCCCGGAAGACGAAGCAGCACCCGCCGAAGAGATGCCGGAGGTGACGATCGAGATGCTAAGAGAAAAAGCGACCGAGCTAATCCGATTGAAAAAACGCCAAGTAGTAGCGGACGCATTCGCCGAATGCGGAGCGACTAACTTTGGAACATTGCAATCGGAGCGTTATAACGACTTTTACGCATTGATATGTCAAGCATAAACCATTCAGAAAGGGGACACGCTGTTTTGTCCCCTTCATCTTCCGAACGTTGGCTTAATTGCACGCCGTCCGCACGCCTAGCGGAAGCCGCCGGAAGCAAGACAAGCGAATACGCCGAGGAAGGCACTACAGCGCACGAACTAGCGGAATATGCGCTGAAAAGTTGGATAGATGGGACGTTTTACCCCGAATGTGACGAGATGCCCGTCCCGGATGAAATCGCCAAAAACAAGTACTTTTCTGAGGAAATGCGAGATTCGGTAGGCGAATACGTTAACTTCGTGGTAGGAGAATTCTATGAGATGCAGAAAGGACCGCTAGGCGGTCCAGTGGCGACATATTTAGAGGAAAAGTTAGATATCTCCAAATACGCGCCCGATTCTTTCGGAAGCGCCGATGTTACCCTGTTATCCCCTTATATCCTGCACATCGTAGACCTTAAGTACGGAAAAGGGGTGAAGGTCCCGGCTGAAAGCCCACAGTTCAAAATGTACGCACTTGGTGCGCTTGCCAAGATCAACAACAGAAGTATCAAGTACGTTCGTATGTCAGTGGGACAGCCTAGATTACACCACTACGACACGATCGAAATGTCAGTGTCCGATCTGCTAGAATGGGCTACGAAGGTATTGCAGCCGAAAGCCAAGCTAGCGTTTGAAGGAAAGGGAAAGCAGGTGGTAGGATCTTGGTGTCAGTTTTGCCCGGTGAAAGCCACATGCAGAGCGCAAAAGGACGAGATAACCCACGACTTCGAAGAACATCCCGATACATTGGTTATGACCGATGAGGAGATAGTCGATATGCTAGGAAAGCTAGACAGGTACAGGTCATGGCTTGAATCGCTCAACCAATACGCATATGCCGAAGCCATGAAGGGAAAGAAATGGGACGGTTACAAGTTAGTTGAGGGACGGACAGCCCGGAAGATAGTAGACCCCGATAAGGTGCGTAACATCCTTCTAAAAGAATACCTAGAAGACGAGGTTTTGAACATCTCATTGAAAGGTATCACGGACCTTGAAAAGTTGCTAGGAAAGAAGGTTTTCACCGCCAAATTGGGTGAATACGTTAAGACGCAACCGGGTGCGCCTAAACTTGTACCGGACAGTCACAACGGCAAGGACTATGATGTATCAAGTGATTTCGACATCGAAAGTTAATCAACGTTAATAGTTTTGTCAAAATTTGGAAGTATCAAAACCTTGCCATATATTTGCAGAGTCTTAAAGAAACAGTAATAACAACAAATTTAAAAATTTACGATTATGGGAAAAAAATTAGTTTTAAAGAATGTACGCTTTTCATGGGTACGGGTATTCGAAGCAAGAGACGCATTCAAGAGTGGTAATCCTCGTTACGAAGTAACATTGCTCATACCAAAGACGGACAAAGAACAGATTGCCAAAGTAAACCGCATCATCAAGGAATTGCAGGATGAATACAAAGCAGAACATCCGAAATTCAACATCCCTACCACCGGAGCAGCCGGAGAAAAGTGGAATCCTATCAAGGATGGTGACGATACCGAATATAGCGACAACTTCGGTTACATCATGATCTCCGCTTACCGCAAAGAAAAAGACGGTGCACCGCTAGTTCTTGACAAGTTCAAACAGCCTATCACACGAAAAGAGGACATTTATTCCGGTTCTTGGGGGGTGGCTTCGATTGACGCATATGTCTACGATAACGCAGGCGGAAAGGGTATTTCTTTCGGTCTGAATGGCTTGCAGAAGGTGAAAGACGATACCGCATTTGGAGGCGGAGCCGGAAACGTTGAGGACGATTTCGCCGATGAGTCAGAGGAAGGAGATGACCCGTTATTGCGATAACATAAAAATAGGAGTAGACCCCTCCTAACCAAAAGATGGTCACCCATTTTTATTTAATCCATTTTATTATTTAACAACCAATAAGTAACAAGTGTGCAGAGGGTGGTGTGAGTAGAAGCACGCCACCCTTTTTAATTAAAAAATAAAAAAGAATCATGAGAAAAGTATTTATTGACTTCGAAACATTTTCCGATGTAGACATCAAAAAAGGCGGCATGTACAAGTACACCGAATCGGACGCTTTCGAAATACTGCTTATCGGTTATGCCATTGATGATGGAGACGTCCACGAAATAGACCTTACACAGTACGAGGATACTACGGAGTTTTTTGAACTGGTGACAGCATCCGATACCCTTATATATGCCCACAACGCTACGTTTGAACGTCTTTGCCTTCGTAAATACGGTTATGACATCCCGGCTACGAAGTTCCGTTGTACAGCTACCCTGTCCTTGTATGCAGGATTTCCCGAATCATTGGGAAAAGTGTCTAAAGCGATGATGCTAACCGACGGGAAATTAGACACAGGTCTTAATCTTATCAAACTGTTTTGCCTTCCACAAGCAAAAGGGAAGCGCATTTACCCGGAAGATTACCCGGAAAAATGGGAGGCTTTCAAGGAGTATTTAAAGTACGATATCCTATCCGAGCGTGAGATAGAAAGAAAATTACGCCATATCGAAATACCGGAAAGCGAGATCATAAACTATGGTGTGGACCAAGAAATTAACGACCGTGGAAGCCGGATAGACATTCATTTGGCATCAAAAGCAAAAATACTGTTTGATGAGTATATCCACAGGATCGAAAGCGAAATAGAGAAGGAATACGGAATCAGTTCCCTAAAGGCATCCAAGCAGATAGATGCATTCATTTTGAACCTTACCGGGAAACATTTCGATTCCATTAACAAGGACACCGTAGATGGCATCATCAAAGAATGTGATAACGAAGATGTAACGAAGGTGCTAGAGGCACGCAAAATCGTGTACAAGACATCCGTAACAAAGTTTGGTGCGATGCTAGACTGCGTTTGCCGGGATGGTAGCGTTAAGGGCTTGTTCCGATTCTACGGAGCCAACCGTACCGGGCGTTGGGCGGGTCGTATGGTCCAAATGCAGAACCTAGCGAAAAACCATTTTAAGACAGTGGCGGAACTAGAGGCGGCAAGGGAAGCCGTTAAGAGTATGGAGCTAGACGATTTACTGTTATTCTACGATAACATCCCTTATTTGCTGTCTCAGTTGCTCCGTACCGCATTCATTGCCCGCAAGGGGTACAAGTTTAAAGTGGCTGACTTCTCAGCGATCGAAGCCCGTGTAATCGCTTGCCTAGCTAATGAGGAATGGCGTGTTGAGACGTTCCGCAAAGGTGGGGACATCTATATAACATCAGCCGCCCGTACATTTGGTTTAGACGAATCCAAGATTGACAAGCATTCGCCATACAGACAGCAAGGTAAGGTAACCGAGCTAGCACTTGGGTACGGCGGATGGGTATCTGCTATCAAGATAATGGATAAAAAAGGAGCTATCCCCGAAGAGGACATTAAAGGCATCATCTTAAAATGGCGGGAGGCATCCCCCAACATCGTGGCGTTATGGCGCACCCTAGAAAATTCGGCGAAGCGTGCCATCCTCGCAAAACGGGAGGTCCCGGTAATAGTAGCGGGTCGCACGGTTTGTACCTTCTATTGGATTCCACAGTTTAGCACGCTCGGAGTTCGCTTGCCGTCCGGTCGATCCCTGCACTATCCCTACGCGTCAATCAAGCCAAAGACCATCAGATACCCGAACGGGGACACAAGGGAAGTAGAGGCTATATGTTACTACGGCATCGCCGGAACAGCCGATAAAGGGCATCCCGTGGGAGCTTGGTGCGAGTTGGATACCTACGGCGGAAAGCTGACTGAAAATTTAATTCAAGCAGTTTCACGTGATCTTATGGCGTACGCATTGAAAAATGTATTATCTTTGGACCCCCACAACGGCGGAATTATCGGGCACATCCACGATGAACTGATAGCCGAAGTATTGGAGGATGGCGGTCCAAGCCTCGATGATGTGTGTATTGCGATGTGCATTTTACCGGAATGGGCAAAGGTTTTCGATATACCTTTAAACGCCGAAGGATTCGAAAGTTACTATTATAAAAAGGACGATTAAATAATTTTAGTTATGGAAAAATACAATATCTCTGTCGGTGGTGGTGCTCGTTCAACTAATTGGAAACGGAAGTCTTATACATGGGATGAACTGATAAGCATCCTTTCTACGCCAAAGGTGGATACTGAAACCGTCAGAGAATATGATTTGCTAGCGAAGTCGGAAAGGGCTATCCGCAAAGACAAGGGCGGTTTCGTAGGTGGCACGCTTTCCGGTGGTCGCCGCACCAAGAATTCGGTAACATCACGTTCCCTCATCACATTGGATGTTGACTACGGGAATGATGATTTCTTTTTCGATTTCTCTATCAAGTTCGATTGCGCCGCCGCTATTTATGGTACACGTTCGGACAGACCGAACAAGCGTAGATTCCGCCTCATTATCCCATTGAATAGGGAAATAGATACACGGGAAGAATACGAGGCGGCTAGCCGCAAAGTAGCCGAAATAATGGGTATCGAACTATTCGATCCGACTACGTTCCAAGCGGAACGTCTAATGTTTTGGGCTACCATTTCCTGTGATCAACAATTTTATTTCGAGCGGCAAGAAGGCGAACCGTTGGATGTAGACTATATTCTCGACTTGTACGGAGGCGGCGAAGCTTGGCAAGATGTGCGCCTGTGGGCTTTCGCTGACAGTGAAGAGCAGACGGTAAGAACGCTTATCAAAGAATCAGCCGACCCCACTACAAAGACGGGATTAATCGGTGCATTTTGCCGTGTCTACACCATACAGGAAGCAATAGAAAAATACCTGTCCGATGTTTACGAGGAATGCGGGAGCGACCGATACACATACAAGGGCGGAACATCCGCCGCCGGAATGGTAGTGTACGAAGATAAGTTCGCTTATTCCCACCATTCAACAGACCCGATCGGCGACGGTCACACATACAACGCTTATGACTTGGTACGTGTTCACCTGTTCGGGCATCTTGGGAAGAAGGAGAGCGAAACGGCAATGAATCAGCTAGTACATGAAGATACGGAAGTCGTTAAGGAGCTAACCACCGTAGAGGATTATCTAGGCGACTTCGAAGAAATCCCGGACGAAGCCATCGCCGAGACGGAGGAAGAAACGGAAATAGAATGGGACTTGGATTCGAAAGGTAACAAGACCAACACGACCGTTAACTTCATCAATGCGTTTAAGTCTGACCCCCTGCTGAATAAGTTGCTTGCATACGACCTTTTCCGTGACGTAGTGGTTTATACCCGCACCCCGTACTTTGACAAGTCGAAAGTAAAAGGTGATGTACTGGATGATACCGGGGTAGCTGTCATCAAATGTAGAATCGAACGTCTACACCGCTTGTATGCGAAAGACAGGCTAAACGACGTGATCGAGGTATTAGCTTTAGAGAATTCCTTCCATCCGATTAAAGACTACTTGAATGAACGAGAATGGGATTTTATTCCACGGATAGATACGTTCATGCACGATTACATGGGTGCGGAGCAGAACATTTACACGGCTGAGGCATTCCGTAAAATGCTCGTGGCGGCGGTTGCCCGCATCTTCGAACCGGGAACGAAGTTCGACACGGCGTTCATCATGGTGTCGGAGCAGGGAGTAGGTAAGTCAACTCTTATTCAGAAGTTGGCGAACGGCTGGTTTAACGACTCACTTGTTTCGATGGAGGGCACTAAAGCCTATGAAGCCCTGCAAAAGTCGTGGCTTGTGGAACTTGCCGAACTGTCAGCCCTAAAGAAAACCGACATTGAGACGATGAAGAACTTCATCTCTAAAACGGAGGATACTTACAGGGCGGCGTATGCGATGCGAGTTAAGACACACAGACGGCAATGTGTTTTCTTCGGGTCCACCAACAATGATGATTTCCTAAAGGACCCCACAGGAAGCCGCCGATTCTTTCCGGTTCCTGTGAGACGTGTCCCCGCATCCGATGTGTTTCTCAATCCGAAACGGAAAGCGGAGTTTCAAGAAATCGTTAATCAACTTTGGGCGGAAGCCGTGGAACTTTATAAAGCAGGTGAAAGTCTTATCCTGTCACCGGAAGCCGAAGAGATCGCCAACGGTAAACGTGAAGAGTTCACCGAGAAGGACCCGCAAGAAGGTTTAGTATTCGAATACGTTAACCGCAAGTTCCCTGCTAATTGGGATGACATGTATTTCGCCGACCGCTTAGATTTCGTTAACGAAGTGGGATTACAACCGGAAGGGACAGAGATACGGGACAGCTTTTGCGCCTTCGAAATATGGGTAGAATGTCTAGGAAACAAGCGTACCGACTTCAACGTGGCAAGGGCTAAGCAGGTGGCGAACATGCTGAAACGAGCAGGTTTTAAGGCGGACAAGCAGAAAAACGTAAAACTGTATGGTAAGCAAACAATGTTTGTGCGGAGATAGGATACATATACCGAATAAAGCATTATCTTTGTAGCACCATTTAGAGATATAGTATTTTCAAATAATTCACGAGGACGGAGGTCCTCAGCATGAAACTAATTTTGTCGAATGCTTTTCATTATTTTTTCCACCCTTACACAGCCGAGACGGTCCTGTAAGGGTGGTTTTTTATTGTATCGTTAATCAAAGTTAATTCTTTGTTCAAAATTTGGCAAAACCAAAACTTCGCCGTACATTCGTCATATCGAAATAAGAAACCAATTAAATAATAAAGAATATGAAAACAGAAACAGCTATCAAAAAAGCCCGTAATGTAGCGCGTAAGTATTGCAGAGAAAATGAATATGAAAAAGTTTACATCATCGAATTTAGAAATTCCGAAGGTAAGAGGGACGCTCAATGTTACGCCGAAACAACTATCAAAGAGGCATTTGATGCAGCGTATAAGTATTGTAGAAAAAATAAATATGAATTAATAGGAGTACGGGAGGCTTAACATATGAAGACGATTACAGTAAAAGTGAAGTTCAAAATACCCGAAGTGAATAAAACGAAAACCGTTAAAGTAGGGCTAGATTTTCCAAAATTGACAATTCCGTGTTTTGCCGAAATAGTAGACGAGGTTTATAAAGTCAGCGATCCGAAATTAAACGAACTGTTCGGAGTAGGCTACATTATCGGAGTAGAGCAGATACTAGATTAAATATTAACCGGGCGGGAAACCGCCCACAAAATCAAAGAATATGAAACAAGTATTAAACGTTTTGGGATTCATCGGAATCTGTGTACTAATCACCGCTTATATTTTATTTGTATGTTGAGAATCGAAAAAGTAACCATCATTAACGGCGAGGTATGGGATACCATAAGTAAGACGCCTATCATGGTCTCCGGGCTTACTCCGGAAGAGTTCAAAGCGAATGTAATGGCACTATTCAGATGTGACCGAGTATTATTAACTTATACCGTAGAAGAAGATGAAAACAAGGATTAAAAAGATTAACGAACAACGCCAAGAACGTTTCTGTGTGCAGGAACTAGGTAGTGATAGACAATTCCACACCATACCCGGCGGGTGCTGCAAAACCTTAGAAGAGGCGCAAAAGGTTCGCAGAGCGTACAAGATAACCGCAAAGCGTGTACAACAGTTCAACGCTAAGTTCCAACACCAAGTACTTACATTCCCGGTAGATTATGAAAAGTGCAGAGACAAGTGAGAAAGTATTCGAGCGTACCCTTTCAAAGTACGTGGATGACATAGGAGGGATGGCGGTTAAACTGCTATCTCAGTTCATCAAGGGATTGCCGGACAGGATGTATCTTTTGCACGGTGGGATAGTGGTCTTCGTTGAATTCAAAAGCACCGGAAAAAAGCCTACAAAGATTCAGAGCTACATTCATGCAAAGATACAGGCTTTGGGATTTCCAGTCCTCGTGGTGGATAGCGTAGAGACACACGAGGAGGCTAGGAACCTCATAGACCATTTAATTAAAATGAGGGAAATATATGGAAGATAGATTCGAATTTATGCAGCATTTTATCGCGCTTGGCTTTATTAAGGTAAGCCCGTGGAATCTGAGGAAGAAGCAGGCTAACGGGTGGGACCGGGTAAACATCTACTTCAATCCGGAAGATTTCTTGGTGATGGTGACGATAGACAAAGACGTGATGAAGTTCAGTCTACGTTACGATCAGTTCAAGGACGCGCCGACAGCATACAATGTGCTCCGGACAGTTGTTCACAGAGAGATGGTTAGTTCAATTGATAAAAGATTAAAAGAAATTTTGTAGTATGGAAAAGGATCAATATCTTCGCGCCTCACAGTTGAACGAGGAAATCAAACGTAACGAGGAATCCTCGAAAGAATTAATGTCCTGGCTAGAGAGAGAGCGGTTCGAAGGAATCGCAATATACTTTGTCAACGAGGAAGGAGAGCCTCGAACGTTCGGCGTTCAATTCGATCCGGACTTAAGCCGGGACATCGTAGAGTATGCCCGCCGCCGGGTCAACCAAGTTTTGAGAAAACAGAATCAAGAATTTAAAAAATTATAGAGATGGCAGTAGACTTTCATAAGAGATTAAAAGAGGACCGGATAGCCTTGTTCGTGGATAACGTCACCAAGATGGCGAACAACACCCCCGCAGACGGCTACATGATCGGCGAAGCCGTGGGAAGGCTACCGGATAACATTAAGCAGTTCTTGCTATCAGAGATTCCCGATAAGGTCCTCCGGGCTGAGTATTCCCGCCGGAACTTGGGAGATTTGGAAGGCGCGGCGATGGTCCAGTCAGCAGACGAGCTAAGAGAAACATTTCGGTATGAGGTTTACAAGAATGACGAGCTACACACCGTAGCCGACTTGTTAGGAACCGATTGCGTCCGACCGGACCTTCTCGAAACTGTGGAAGCACTTATCAAGCTGTTTCCGGAACGGTGGACGCTGGATGATTTATTAGATGAGCTTTATACAAAAAGCATTGGGTTATGAAATATTATTATGAATTATTAAAAGATGTGCAGGACTTCGTAGACACGAACCTTGCAAAGAAATTCGTTATCAAGAAAGGCATGTTCGAAGGCGAGACCGTAACCATAGCCGGGTACACCAAGCAAGACGGGCTAGGTGCCCCTTCCATCATAGTGGAATTGCCCGATACCCTCCCAATGAATAACCGTGGGTGGTCCCCCGAAGATAAGCAAGGTTTATATGACCGGATACTCTTAGAAGATGATCCCGCGAAAAGTTATTGGTATGTTGATATTGAAGACCTAGAAGACCTAGAAGATGCTAAATAGAAACCAACTGCATAAATACCAAGTACAAGGAATAGAGCATATCAAGGATAATCCCGAATGCGCTCTATTCCTTGACATGGGACTAGGGAAAACGGTTACCACGTTGACGGCGGTAGCCGATATGATAGAATACTTCGAAGTGACTAAGGTACTTATCGTTGCGCCTAAACGCGTCGCCGAGGTAACGTGGGGTGATGAGATATCCAATTGGGCGCACTTAAACGACCTACGCATATCTGTCATTGCCGGGACGCAGAAGAAGAGGATAGCCGCCGCGCATGCCGATGCGGACGTGTACACCATCGGACGTGACAACCTTGTTTGGCTGCTGGAACACTTCGGCGGTGTCAAGGTACCCTTCGATTGTATCGTGATCGATGAGTTATCCTCGTTTAAGAATCATCAGTCGGAACGCTTTAAGGCGATGAAGAAGATACGCCGATTCGCTACCCGGATCATCGGGCTAACCGGAACGCCCGCACCGAATGGCTTGATAGACCTTTGGGCGCAAATGTTCGTCATAGACGGAGGCAAGCGGCTAGGCAAGTCAATCACCGATTACCGGGCTAACTACTTTAAACCGGGTGCGCAAAATGGTGGCATCGTCTATAACTATAAGCCACGGGAAAACACCGAAACGGAATTGTCCGAGCGTATTGCCGACATCACCCTTTCAATGAAAGCCGTAGACTACTTGGATATGCCGGAGGTAAGTTACTTGTATGACAAGGTGGCGTTGTCTGACAGCGAGTATGCAGCGTACAAGGAATTCGAGAGGGAGCAAGTACTAGCCATGTTTGACGAGATGGGAGACGAGAAGGAGATAACCGCTATGTCCGCCGCCGCACTGTCGAGTAAATTACAACAGTTCGCTAGCGGCGCTCTGTATGATGCGGACCGTAATATCATAAAGGTGGGGGACGCCAAAATCGAGATGCTTGTGGAGATGGTAGAGGCGTTGAACGGGTCACCCGTACTTATCGCTTACAACTTCATTCACGAGGCGGAACGTATCATGAAAGCGCTACCCAAGTTAAAGCCTGTCCGGATCGGCGGTGATTCGAAAGCAGACGCCACGACCGTTATAAAGGATTGGAACGCCGGAAAGATTAAGGTCCTCATCGCTCACCCCGCCTCAGTGGGTCACGGGCTGAATTTACAGAAGGGCGGGAACAACATCATTTGGTTTGGTACTACGTGGAACTTGGAACTGTACCAGCAGTTCAACGCCCGCTTGTGGAGACAGGGACAGACCAAGCCCGTGTTCATTCATCACATCATCGCCAAGCGCACCATAGACGAGAAGGTAGCTAGCAGGTTACAGGAAAAAGCAGGTACACAGAATATGTTAATAGACGCTATCAAAGAGATTGTTTCACAGTATAAACGTTAATGGACGTTACTGTGAAACATCTGTCCACTAATGAATGTTAATACTTTGTTCAAAATTTGACAAAACCAAAACTTAGCAGTACATTTGTCATATCGAAATAAGAATAACAATTTAAATAATAAAGATTATGAGACGTAACAACCAATGGAAACCGAGATTCGTAGCAACATTCAGAGTAGAGATGATAAACGGTCACTATGACCTAGAGACTCTTCATCTATATGCGATGAACCGAAACGCAGCTTACCAACAAGCTAGAAGATACATCAAGTCGCAGGGTGGCGGAATGACTCTTGTATCATTGTCATATTAACTATTAAAATACAGGATCATGGAAAATTATAGAGATGCAGTTCAGAAAGTAGCCAAGATGAAAGAGCTTGGTATATTCGATAAATGGGTATCCAACACGGATAAGAGAACTAAGGATTTCGAAAATACGAATCCTATTAAGCAGGAGTTAAACTGTGTACAAAGGAGAAATAGGTTATTATCTACCTACCCGTATTTATCCGATATGGTAGAAGCGTCATTCATATTCTTGGATTGCCCGGAGGGACGACAATTTTGGTATGACATATTAGATGACCTAAGATCAGAAATATAATATTAATCATTTAAAAACAAAGAATCATGAAAAAGTTTACATTAGTATTTATCGTTTTAATCGCTGCATTTGCGGCAAGTTCAATCGCTCAGATCAAAGAAGGACCGAAGCCGGAACAAGTAGGTTCATACCGCATGGGCGTTATCAAGTTGTACAAGGTAGCCGATACCTACGAAATCAAAGGTCTAGTCAAACAGGACGTCACCACGATTATGACGGTATCACTAGGAACGAAGGAACAAGCGGTCGCCATCATCCAGTCTATGATAGATTACTCCGGAAAGGAAACAGTACCTTTGAATAATCCTTCGGATAACATCGCCCGGAACATGGGTGCAATGATGGGCGGATGGGAGATCGGGATAACACAGATGTTCGCATCATCCATCATGGTAAGCAAGGGTGAGTTAAAGAAGATGTTGAAAGCAATAAGTGAGTAGCCATGAAAGTAAAAACTAAGATTCACCCGGAACTAGACGAAGTATTTGAATACATAGGGAAGCGGGTACAATGTGTGGAAGATGATACTAGGCGGGATGATCAATGCGGCTCTTGTGCCTTCCACGGGTCACTAAGGTGCAATACCATATGTTGCGCATCCCACGAGAGATACGATGAGAGAGATGTTCACTTTGAAAAAGTAGATTAGCCATGAAAACAAGATGCATCCAAGTTCCCGTAGACGAGACGTTCAAGCTAGACGATGGTACGGAAATAGTTTGCAGAGAGGACCCGCCATTCGAATGGAGAAGCATGTGTGAAGGCTGTCCCCTGCTGAGTAAGAATTACCGGATGAAATACGGAAAGGGCTGCATTCACTTCGAATGTTCCGGAGATAAACGGGATGACGGGAAAGATGTTCACTTTGAACTTGTGACACCATGAAAGGAAAGGTAGCCGAGAGATTCCTAACTACTTGGTTCCCGAATGAATGGAGGGCGGCGGAGGACGAGATTAAGTTCAATATGCTGATGGAATACCCCGAATCCGTTCTTTCCCCTACCACAACGGACAGCCGGAGAACCAAGTATGTAAGGAAGCAGTTCTACATAGAACTAAGGGAGAAGGTAATGGAGCGAATGCAGCCATTCATAGATACCTATGAGTATCTCACACCGGACGAAAGAAAAGAGTGGGCGATACGGCAAAGGAATAGACAGAGTAGGCGTTTTGTTTTGGGCATCCTAGAGAGAGACGCCGAAAGATTATCGAAGATTATTAAAAACTTTAAAGCAGTAATGGAGGAATTGAAAGATGAAAATATTGAATTGGTTTAAACAGTCGAACAGGGGGAAGCACTTAGTATATGGCTTCCTAGTATCCTTAGTTGCCGGATTCGCATTTACCTGTGGAGCAGCCGCAGGGATGGAATTCAAGGATAACCAATGGGGTGGCAAATGGGACTGGATAGACTTTTGGCTGACCGTAGCCGGAGCATGGTTCGGTCTGATGATCCGGATACTTATTAAGAATATGTTCAACTTAGATTGGCTGTGGTTATGACATACCAAGAATACACTAATAGGCAGGATGATATAGTCAACGCCTATAACAACGGAGAAATAAGTCGTCCCGATATGCGATACGAGATGTTCAAGCTAGACCGGGAGTATGAAAGTAGTCACCCTACGTCAACTTTCGATAACTGGAAGGAGCGTGCCGAGGAAGCCCTAGCCAAGATGAAGGAGACTCACCGGAAGGTCAAGGAAGAATGGGCACATGCCTGCTTGGATGGCGGCAGGGTGAAGGTGAAGAAAGGGACACATGGTTTGCTATTAGTAGACATGTCAATTCTAGAGGCTAGGTTACTAGCGAACGAGATTTTAAGTATAACCAATAAACAGCGAAGAAAATGATTAAATGTGTTGAATGCGGAAAAGTAATAGCAGACGGCGGTCCCCGCTACGCCACCCCGATAGGTTCGTTCTGCGGCGAATGTTGGGCTGAGAAAGACCAAAAAGTTTAAAGATGATATGCTGAAACGTACGTTGTACGGTCTAGCCGTTGCAGGCGAAAATTTCCTTAATAAGATTAACCGGAAAGGAGGCAAGCGATGATGGAACCATGTTGCGCCGTGTGCGGAGAAACCGATATTAAGAAACTGACCATGTTCAATTATGGCGTATGCCTGTGTCACCGTTGCTTGGAGATAGCTGCGCATTCCTTTATCCATGATAATGCGGAACGGAAACTGAAGGAGACCGAGAAGAAGAAAGAATCCGTGGATGTGGGGGGCTTGCCGAAAGCAGAGTACGAGTCAATGACGGAATTTAAGGATAGGCTAAGGAATGAGATCGAGGAGAGCATAGAAGCTAAGGTGCGTGCAGAAATCGAGGCGAAACGGAGGGCAAGCCGGATAACGGAGGCGGCGATTAAGTTTGCCAACGGAACGCATGAGGCGCTGAGGGAGCAATGCACCATGTGCGGGAAAGCGGTACACCCTTCCTTGATAACAAGGGTACACGGGAAGTACGGAGGCTTGCCGGATAGACTTTGCCCCGATTGTCTAAAGAAGTACAAGCTAGAGAAAGCGGAAGAGGCGGCGCAGATTAAAATGGCGGACTTATTAATTGAGAATAACAGGCTACGAACCGGATTAAAAGACTTGAAAGAGGAATATGAATCCTTCAGAGAACGAACCAGTCGTGTTTGGTGGGGAGTAGCGGTAGCCGGATTCGCGATCGGTACACTAGTAACATTAATGTTTTTAAATCCAAGATAGCAATGAAAAATGAAATCAATCATACTTTCGATAATTGCGGCGATCGCCGTGGGACTAGTTGCAGGTGCAGCGTTCGTATTGATAATAGCCCTTCTACTAGGTGTGTAGATGTTAGGCAAGTAGCTAGAATATTTAATGCTGTCTCTTATACACATCTCCGAGCCCACGAGACATGCGCAGATCTC
>OWIK01000092.1_pt1 | contig 37443 bp, 57 predicted proteins | sample 1732691 | NCBI WGS metagenome assembly OWIK01 (sample SAMN05065743, study PRJEB22554) | human gut metagenome | biome: ENVO:2100002; feature: ENVO:00000062; material: ENVO:00002003 | host: Homo sapiens | place: USA | reverse complement strand
GGGTAAGCGGAAATGCACGGGTATACGGAAATGCATGGGTATACGGAAATGCAAGGGTATACGGAAATGCAAGGGTAAGCGGAGATGCACGGGTAAGCGGAGATGCAAGGGTAAGCGGAGAGAATGATTACGCTGCGGCAAAAGGATTTGGTCGAGAGTATAGGACCACTACTTTTTTCAGGCTGCAAGACGGAGGAATTGGCGTTCGATGCGGATGCTTCTGCGGAACGCTTGAAGAGTTTAGGGAAAAAGTTAAGGAAACTCACAAAGAAAGCAAGATGGGGAAGGAGTACCTTATGCTTGCCGATCTGATGGAGTACAAGTTTAAAAATGCGTAAGGAAAGTGCCGTAGCGAGGCGGCAACCTCTCAGGCACTTAGAAAATAACCAACATAATAATAACAAATCGAGGAGGATGTGGCAATGGAAGAAAAGAAAGAAATTTTCGTTGACGAAGACAGATATAAGAGCCTGTGCCTGATGGAAGGAAAGATAGACGCATTAATCACGTTTCTGAAGCACGAAGACGAGGAAGAGTCAACACCATTCTCAAATAGAGAAACCATAAGAGCGATAATCGGGGTGTACGAATGAAGATATACAGAGGAATCGGACCGGAAGAAGATACGATTGTAGCAGAAGATAAAGCGTATGATTACGCCTTAGAAAGATGCCTGAAAGGAACAGAAGAAGACCGGCAGGAGTTCAGAAAAGAGCTGGTCGAATGGTTCTTTTCAGGTAACTGGATTGAGGAGGAAGAAAATGACATTTGAAGCATTACAGGCTGCGAATAGCACCATCAGCAAAATCGAGGTAAAAGGAAAGGCGTATGCAGAAGTAAACCAGCGGATCAAGGCATTCCGTCTTTTATACCCGAACGGAGCCATCGAGACGGAACTGGTCAGCAATAGTGACGGTGTGTGCGTGATCCGTGCGGTCGTGAAAGATGATTTCGGTGCAGTTATCGGAACCGGTCATGCTTATGAAAAAGAGGGATCAACATTTATCAATAATACTTCCTATTTGGAAAATTGTGAAACTTCTGCGGTAGGCAGGGCGTTGGGAATGTGTGGCATTGGCATTGATGTAAGCGTAGCTAGTGCGGAAGAGGTTCTGAATGCGATGAAGCAGCAGGAAAGCATGAAAAAGCTGGAGGAGTATCATGTTAATACACTAATGAAGTGTATTCCTGTACACGGACAGACGGTAGAAGCAGTGTGCCAATTCTTTGGCGTGCAGGAGCTTCAGGATCTGAATATAAATCAGTTTAATATTTTGATGCGTAAAATGGGTGAGTGCTGATGAGATTTACCGGCAGACTGAAAGAACCGATTATTGACTTTGCAACTCACCGCCTGACCATTCTATTCGAGCCACAGCAGGACTTTTCACAGGCATATGAGGAATTGAAAGACTGTGAAAAGTTAAGCCTTGAAATCAAGCGATACAGGAGAAAGAGAAGTCTGGATGCAAATGCATATTATTGGGTACTCCTGACAAAACTCGCAAATGCCATGCAGACATCAAATCCCGAGATGCATAACCGGATGCTGATCCATTACGGACAGCCGGAGATCATTGAAGGTAAGGCAATCTACATGACGATCCCTGACACGGAAGAAGCAGAGAGAAAAGTGCTGAATGCGACAGACTATCACCTGCAGCCAACTTCACAAGTCAGGGAAGGCGTGGACGGTGTAATGTACCGTACATATAAGCTCCTGAGAGGCTCGCATACGTATGACACAGCAGAGATGGCAAGACTGATTGATGGACTTGTGACGAGCTGCAAAGAGGCAGGAGTCCCGGATGCAGAGATTGCATCCCCAGATGAAAAGCGAATCCTGAAAGAAAGATATGGTGTGGATATTGGCTAAAAAACTGAAAAGTGTATTTACGGAAGATATGAACCATTGCTATTTCACTGAAGCACCTTATCCACATATTCACCATATTTTCTATGGATCACGGAGAAAACTTTCAGAGAGATATGGGTTTGTAATTCCCCTTGCCCCATATCTCCATGAATTTGGCAGGGGGAGCGTACACGAGAACCCGAACCACGGGTTGGACTTGGAATTAAAGCAGATGGCTCAGAGATATTTTGAGAAGAACATCGGCAGCAGGGAAGAGTTCCGTTCCATATTCGGGAAATCGTGGTTGTAGGTATTAAGCCGTTTGGCTTGATATAAAACTCCTATGGTTTACGGCAGTATGTCACAGTACCCTTTGTAAGCCATGATTGATGATCTCCCCGGTTTATCCGGGGAGGGAAAGGAGAAAGATTTACGGATGGGTAAATTTTGCAAATTGATTAAATTTGATATTTTGGATTACATTCCGACAGGACATGATAATGCCGTAACAAGAAGAGAACTGATGGATCAGACCGGGATCAAAGACAGGGCAATAAGAGATATGATCCATTACGCAAGACGGAAGATAGCGATTCTTAATCTCCAGGATGGCGAGGGATATTTTATCCCAGACATGAATCTCCCTGAAGAAAGAATCATGCTTGTGCAGTATATCCAGCAGGAAGAGAGCAGATTAAAAAGCATAGGCTGGGCGTTGAAAGCAGCCAGGAAAATGGCTAGGAATTGTAATGTGGAGGTGGATACAAATGAACTCGAACAGGAAGGGGAAAGAAGGGGAGAGAGAACTTGCGAATCTGCTTAAGGAATACGGCTACGGCTGCCGCAGAGGACAGCAGTTCTGTGGATCCAATGGCGATGCTGATGTGGTGGGTCTTCCTGGTGTCCATATCGAGTGCAAGAGGGTTGAGAAATTGAACCTCTATGCGGCTGTAGAACAGTCTAGGAACGATGCGAGAGAGGTCGAAATACCTGTTGTGATGCACCGGAAGAATAGAAGAGAGTGGCTGGTTACAATGCCGCTGAAAGAATGGATGAAGATGTATGAAAGGTGATTACATAAAAATCAACAGATCGTTGCTTGACTGGGACTGGTATGGCGATATCAACACCTGTAGATTATTCGTCCATATGCTCCTGAGGGCTAACTGGAAAGACGGAAATTTCAGAGGAGAAGAGATAAAAAGAGGGTCTTTTGTGTCTTCATTGTCTAAGTTATCTGACGAAACAAACCTTTCAGTTAGAGAGGTACGGACAGCGATAAATCACCTTGAAAAGACAGGCGAGGTGACAATCAACCGACATAGTAAATATAGCGTATTTACGGTAAATAACTACTGTGCATATCAGCAAAGCGACACGCAAGCTGACAAGCAGGTGACAGGCAACCGACAAGCAAGCGACAAGCAAGCGACAACAATAGAAGAAAGGAAGAAGGAAAGAAAGGAAGAATATAAAGATACTAACGTATCTATCCATCGCCCCGGCGATATCCGGCAGATCATGGAGGCATGGAATGATCTTGAACGATACGGAATCAAACCTGTATGCAAGCTGAACAGGGGATCGCAGAGATTACAAAATCTGACTGCCCGGATCAGGGAATACGGAGAAGCGGAAGTACTTCGGGCAATCGAGAACGTAAAGCACAGCGAGTTTTTACAGGGCAAGACGGACGGAAGATGGCAGATCACCTTTGACTGGTTTGTGAAGCCAAACAACTTCCCGAAAGTGCTTGAAGGGCAGTATGAGGAAAGCCGATCGCCACAAAAGGCGGCGGTAAGGAACAATAACAACTTTGAACGGAGGAGATATGACATGGACTCTTTGGAAGCCCAGTTGGTCGGAAAGAGTTAAATGTGTTTGAAACGAGCAGAAATTTATATAAACAATGTGGGAGGACGAATGCGTTGAAAAAAAGGAAAAATTGAGAAAAAAGAGCAGGCAAAGGAAGAGGATGTGCTGATCTGTGCAAGATGTGGCGAACAGATCATTGGGGATTATGACTATGTGAAAACTAGAAGAAGGACAGAAATGTATTTCCACAAAGGTCTGACCTGTAAAGCGAAAGAGGTGTAGCATATGTGAATACCGGAAGAAATTTTATCGGTTTTGAACTAGATTCTCATTTTTACGAGATAGCGAAAAAAAGAATTACAGCAACTAGACAGTAAAACAGAAAGGAGCAGGAGATTTGTGCGCACAGAAAAGATATCTTTGCTCCGAGTGAGAAAATGACGGCAGAAGAATTTATAAAGACCGTGCAGAAATGCGGATACGGTACGAAAAAAGGTGCTGAAAAGTATGTAGAGCTGAATCCGAAAGAGGACTACAGCATGAATGACCTGATTGTCTTGCATGAGGGCAACATGCACTGGCAAGGAATCAATGCAGATAAAGGACTTAGATATGCTTACGGAGCAAATGGCAAGACCACGGCTTACAGCAATGGAATTGCCGGAAATTCCGGTGCGAGACAGGATTGGGGGATGTGATGAAAGACTTGATTATAGATGCCTTTGCCGGTGGTGGCGGTGCATCCGTAGGAATAGAAATGGCACTCGGAAGACCTGTTGATATAGCGATTAACCATGATCCAGATGCCATATTGATGCATAAGACAAACCACCCGGACACAATTCATCTGACTGAGGATATTTTTAAGGTCAACTTGAAGAAATATGTTAAAGGGCGACACGTAGCTCTTATGTGGGCGAGTCCAGACTGCACAAGCCATTCAAAAGCAAAGGGCGGTAAGCCGAGAGAAAAAGGGCTTCGGATTCTTCCGTGGGCGGTATACAAACACGCAAAGGAGATTCTTCCGGACGTGGTGCTGATGGAAAATGTTGAAGAGATACAACAGTGGGGGCCGTTAGACGAAAAAGGTTATCCAATACCGGAGAAAAAAGGCGAGGATTATAAAAAATTCATTACAGCAATGAAGAGCCTCGGGTACCGTTTCGGTAGCAGAGAATTGGCAGCTGCGGACTACGGAGCACCGACCACAAGAAAGAGATGGTATGCAGTGTTTCGCAGAGATGGAAAAGAAATCAGATTTCCAAAACAGACTCACAGTGCAGATGGTATCGGATTTGAGAAGTGGAAACCTTGCGGAGATTACATTGATTGGTCTGACCTTGGCAGTTCGATATTTGACCGCAAGAAGCCACTTGCAGAAGCTACACAGAAGAGAATCGCAAACGGTATTAAGAAATATATTATCGATGCAGAATCTCCTTATATCGTGAGGAATGGAGAAGCACTGGCATATATCATCCAGTATCACGGAGAGACGAGAGCCGGTGATTCAAGAGGACAGCTTTTGACGGAACCAATCAAGACGATTGATACATCGAACCGATACGGATTGGTTACGGCGTTCATTACGAAGTATTACAAGACCGGCATAGGTCAAGGCTGTGACGAACCACTTCATACAATCACAACTTCGCCTGGTCACTTTGGTTTGGTATCTGCTTTTCTGATTAAGTATTACGGCGGTGGATGCGGACAGACATTGGATAGACCGCTTGATACGATCACTACGAAAGATCGGTTCGGACTGGTAAATGTGATATTGGATATTGACGGAGAGCAATATATCATATCAGACATTTTTCTTCGGATGCTGAAACCGGAAGAACTAAAGCTGATGCAAGGGTTTCCAAAGGATTACATTATCGACAGAGATTACAACTGGAAGAAATATCCGATAGCTAAGCAAGTCGCAAGAATCGGTAACAGCGTAGTGCCGATCATGGCAGAAAAGCTCGTAGAAGCAAACTGTCCGTATCTTAAGGTCGGCGAGAGAGTACCGAACATGAGAATTGATGATACAGAAGAACAATTGAGATTTGCGTAGTGGAGTATTGGGAGAAAGAACATGGGAAAAATTGATGAATATGCATCAGGCAGAAATGACGGTTTGCTGTTAGCACTGAAAATCGTAGAGGAAGATGGAGTGGACGCTTTACGGGAAGAGATTAAGTTCCGTGGGGCAAAAGGAATTAATACAGCAATGAGCAAGAAAGAGTTGAATAAGGCTTGCACCAAAATAAAAGAGATGACTCTTGATACTATGCTGACTCTTTCAGTGGCTACCTTGCATGATGAATTTGATTTTGGTGCGAAAAGGTGTCAGCGATTTATAGAAAGGATGAATCTTAAGGCAGAGTGCATCGTAGATGATCTTGCAACATGGGATGATTTTATCGGGCAGATCAGAGAAGAGCTTGGGATTCAGATAGTGATAAGGAGGAATGATTGATGGAAGAATTAAAACCATGCCCTAGATGTGGAGCGAAAGCATATCTTTCAAGAGATGTGGCAGACGGATTTTATTTCGGATGGTCGGCTGGCTGTCCGAGATACTGCCACTACGATGGAATACACGGAACAACAATAGACACAGCCGAGGAAGATTGCTATGCGGTACATGGAGCGAATTCCAAAGAAGAAGCTGTTGAGAAATGGAATAACCGTGTTGAGCATCTGAAAGAACGCGATCAGCAGATAGGTTATGAGAAAATCTTCGAAGAAATGCAAATGAATTCATTGAGATAAAAGCGAAGAGCTTCGAAGATGAAGGAGAAAAAGATGGAAATTTATCAGGGGAATTGATTGGAACAGATGAAGCATTTACAGGGCAGTCGTATTTTAAAGACGGGCATTGGGAAGATGACGGTGATTGCGTCATTTCCTGGATGCCACTGCCGGAACTGTTTAGGGAGGAGTGAAGAAGATGAATAGAAAAGAAATTACACTTTTCCTGTCACATATTCTTGAACGTACAAAACTAAACGTCTTTGGAAAACATTATGCAAAAGAAGTGAGCATTGATCCGTGGACATCCAATGCGAAAAGAGTGGATTATATGCAGTTTTCACCGGAAGATCAAATGTCTGTATCAGGGATAGAAAAAGGAATATTTACGTGTTATGAAATTAAAAGCTGCAAGGATGATGTATATAGTGGGAATGGATTAAATTTTTATGGAGAAAAGAACTATATAGTAACTACAATGGAATGTTACAAAAAATTATTACCTGATATGCGAAGCGGTAAGTTTGATGAACATTTACACCAATGCAACCCGGAATCCTCTAAATATTGGGGAATTATGGTAGCAGTTCCATGCATGAAAGAGTTGGAGGATGAATTTCAGAATCCAACGGCAATAGATGTAAATGCGAATGTGACGGGGTGGGAATTAAAGGTAGTAAAGCCTTGCAGAATGGGACTAAGAAAAAAATCTATGACAGAATTACTTTTTTGTATGTTAAGGAGCGGAAGATAATGAGATTGATTGATGCTGACAAGATTACGAGTGGTGAAATTGCAAAGTATCTAGGGAGAGGCTACGAGTTTTGTATTCCCGATATTGAAGATATGCTAAAAGAACAGCCAACAGCCTATGACGTGGACAAGGTTGTTGATATGTTGGAAGATTTCAAAGACATGGAACTGATTGACGGAACACCAGCACATGGCATTAATGAATACCAAAGAATATGTAAATGTATTGAGATTGTGAAATCCGGTGCTAAGCAATGCGAGGCAGATTGAATGACGATTTCATGGGAGATTGAGGTGAAAATATGGAATTGTATATAGCTAGGTTTGCAGACGATAGCTATCAAGTTGTAATAAAAGCGGATAGCTATGAATCTGCAAGAGAAAAAGCAATACAGTATATAAAAACGAATCACACTTGGTTTGAATCTGATTACAATTTCAATGGTTTAGATATTGCATTATTGGATGAAGATTATGTAATTGAGTAGAAAAAGGCTGAACGATACACTATTTTGGAGGGTGTCCAACTGACAAGGGCTATGGCAGATATTTGGTATGAGGAGCGATTTTATGATTGAGTGTAGTAAAGCATCTCTGTTGAGATGTAGAAATTGTAAACACGTGAAATGTGATAAGTATAAAATAATGCAGATATTGATTAGAATAGGCGCAGTAAACTGAAATTTATTCAAATAAAAAACCGATTAACTCGAAGAATGGAGAAAAATGCTATGTGCAATACATTAGAAAAAAAATCCTATAAAAGACCATAACATATTTTTGACCAGACTAAGATGGCAGTCGGCAAACAAAGACTTCACTGATATGGAAAAGTTTGCCACCGACAGCATCGTCTATGTATTTACAAAGCCACTTAGCTATGATGAACAGAATGGCTTTATGGGCTTTATAGGTGATTCTGAACATCTGAACCATCTGACACCCGTTGATTTTTGCAACTATTTTCTTTGTAAACATATTAAATTTACAATCAAGTTTCGATATGTCAAAAAGATTGGATTGCGACAGAATTACAGATATTATAAAGTAATCAAGCTTCTGCAAAGAAAACTCAAAAACATAGAAACAGTATAAGCCATGCGACAAATTTGAAAGGAAAATATTATGGCAGCTACACCGAAATGAAAACCCATTGAATTTTTACAACTGCGATCTTGCGGGATGCGAGAAACATTTCAAGAGGAAAGTTCCAGTAGAAACAGGTAGAAAGGATGAGGAAAGTCATGACTAAAGACGTTTTAAATAGAGCAAAAGATTTGGAAAAAGATATTGAAAGCATTAGGAGCTTGACTGAGGACTATGAGAAAGGGGATGGATTACACATATCCAGCTCATTTCCCTGCAATTATGGGCAGTCGCTCCGATTCCAAAAAGAGTTGTGTGAGTGGCTGCGACAGAAAAAATCAGAGTATGAAAAAGAGTTGGAGGCGTTATGAAATGGCTGAGAAAATGACAAATGCCGACCGCATAAAGAAAGCAACAGACAAGGAATTGGCTGATATGCTGTGCAAAATAACAAGATGCTGCTCCGATTGTATAGCACAGGAAATGTGCTACGAGGGACATACAGGATATGAAGATTGGCTTGCATCGGAAGAATGGAGTGATTTTTCGTGAAACGAAGTACAGACAGACGCTGGAGTCCAGCAGAAATCCGGCAGAATCAGAAAGAACACTATGCCGGGATGGCAGAGCATCCACCGGATCGGAAAGCCAGTGCGGACTTCCGCCGTCCGGCATACCCGAATTATACAGTGGAGGATGCACTGAAAAAGTGGGGAGTAGATACGAGGAAGGGAGTGGATGCCGGTGGAGCGGAACATTGATGGCTATGTCAGGCTTGCCCATGCGATCGTGGAAAAAGCTGGGAAAGACTACCGGGCAGTCCTGAAAAAATTGAAGAGGAATCCCGAAGACAGTCAGGCACAGTGGGAAAAGATGAACATTGAAAGATTCTTTCGGAGGGATGCCGGAGCATATATGGACGTTGACGGTGATTACATTATAGACAGGATACGGAAGGAAGTGGACAAGGATGAAAGGCTTACTAAGGCGATACAAAAAGCGAAAGAAAGAACTGCTGACTCTTGAGCAGTCACTGGAACGGCTGTATGACCGTCTTGAGAGCGTTCCGACCGTATCGGGGAAGGTGGAAAAATCCGGGGATGACTTTCCATACATCCGGGAGCATATCAGAGTGGAAGTGCCGGAGCCAGCAGAAGCGACACGGATCAAGCTGCGGATCAGCGAAAAAGAACGGCAGAAGACAGCCGTACTGGCAGAACTGGATACCGTAGAATCTTACATAGCCGGACTGCCGGAAGGATTGGAAAAGACAATACTGGAATCCATATACCTGGATGATATGACGCAAGAAGAGGTGGCGAGGATGACGGGATATAGCAGGAGCAGGATTGCACAGATAGTTGGAAGTCTTATAAAAGATTAACATTATTAACATTTTGAATATGTTATAGTTAGAATGCAAGAAGTGAAAAGCTTCTTGGGATACTTTCGACGAATCCTCACCGTACAAAGGCACCCTGAAAAGGGTGTCTTTTTGTGTGCGGTGAGATATGAGGTGGTGAAATGATTGCGAGATCCGAAAAGATATGAAAATTTAGAACGTATGGTATTTGATGGTGTGGGCGAGTATGGGATACCTACACTTAAGCCAGTAGATTTTGATGGAGATACAGAGTTTATTCCATTCAATTTTGCAGCAACAAGTAAGGATAGAGAAAAGAAAAGCATTCATTTCTTTATTGACGACTATCAATTTATAAGATTATGGAATGATCCGGATAGATATATACCGATGCTTCAGCAGTTTCAGTACGTATTTACTCCGGATTTTAGTCTTTATACAGATTTTCCGAAAGCTGTTCAGATCTTTAATCATTACCGAAAGCATTGGATTGGTGCTTATATGCAGATGTACGGGGTAAAAGTGATCCCAACGATCGCATGGAGTACAGAGGATTCATATTCCTGGTGCTTTGATGGAGAGCCCACAGGAGGCACGGTGGCAGTATCCAGTGTGGGGTGCATGCAAAATAAAAAGAGCCGGGAACTATTTCTTGCCGGATACAAAGAAATGGTTAAGAAGTTGCATCCGACTAAGATTATATTTTACGGGCAGATCCCGGAAGAGTGTACGGGGAACATTGTACGAATAAAGGCATTTCAGGAAAAATTTAAGGAGGCATCGTGTGATGGGTGGTAGAGGAAGTAAATCTGGTGGCGGCGGAGGTGGAAGTGGTGTTGATGTAACGCACAACGGAGAGACTACAAGGTATTATTTTTCCGAGAAAAACGGAATGAATTATTATCAGCGGGGAGTGGGAGGAACGCCACAGCCTACTCCGCTGAATATGACAGTAAGGGATTTTACAAAAAGAGTCCAGGCAAATGGGGCAACTGTAAAGCCGGTAACTGCAGCGGCGAAAGCAGCAGAACAGAAGGCATATGAGGCAGACAGGAAAGCAACGAACGATTTTCTTAACCAGGCAGACACATCGATGGGCGGCAACCGTGGAGATCAGAGGAGAGCTACGAAAGGTCGCCGTGGAGGACGTAGAGGCATTTAATAGCATGGAGGTGGTCAAATGGCTACAAAAAAGGCAGTCGGAAGACCGCCAAAGTATAAGAGTAAAGAAGAAATCGAAGAAAAAATAGATGCTTATTTTAAACAGTGCGAGGGTGAAGTCCTGAAAGACAACAATGGAAATACGGTTTTTAATAAATTTGGAAATCCAGTTATTATTAATCAGCGCCCGCCAACAGTCACAGGACTGGCTTTAGCACTTGGATTTTCCACGAGGCTGTCATTATTGAACTATCAAGGGAAAAAGGAGTTTATGAACACGATAACACGTGCGAAGGCAAGGGTGGAAGCGTATGCAGAAGAACGGCTCTTTGACCGGGACGGGTCGAGCGGGGCTCAGTTCAGCCTGAGAAACAACTTCAAGGGTTGGACGGAAAAGACAGAACTGGATGAAGAGGAGCAGCAGGCAAGAATTGAACAGATCCGTGCGAATACAGCAAGGATGAGCGGCGGCGATGGAGATGAAGATGGGGGAGTAGAGATTGTCAATGACGCACCGAAAGAAGCAAGTGAAGATATCGGAGATAATAATCCCGAAATACCTGCCGATATTTAATAATCGGCATATTAAGCACATTATACTGACTTCCGGAAGAGCCGGAACGAAGTCGAGCTACGCAGCGGTAAGATCGGATTATCAGCTTGTATCAGATGCGAATGGATCGGTTGTTGTTTTAAGAAAACACCATAATAAGCTGAGAAAAACAGTCTACAAAGAAATGCTAAGGGGGATCAATCGGTTGGAAATTCCCAAAAGTAAATTCCTGGTTACAAAATCCCCGATGGAAATAACATATAAAAAGCATGGGACGACAATGTATTTTGCTGGGTCAGACGGGATCGATGATACAAAAGGTATCATTGATGAAGATAAGCCAATCAAGTTGGTTGTGTTGGATGAGTTGACAGAGTTTTTTGACGATGGAGAGGGAGAAGATGAACTGACCAATATTGAAGCGACGTTTGTTCGTGGAAATAAAGGTGGATTTCAGATGATCTATCTCTATAATCCTCCAAAGAATCCGAATGCCCCCATCAATTTGTGGTGCAAGAAGATGGAAAAACGAGAGGACTGCATCCATATTCATACGGATTACCGGGACGTGCCGGTGGACTGGCTTGGTCCTGACCTGATTGCATCTGCTGAAGCTATGAAGAAATCTGATCCAAAAATGTATAGATGGGTTTGGCTGGGCGAGGCGATCGGTGTGGACGAATTGATCTACTATATGTACGGCAATCGCCACAGGCAGAAAGCAGATTCGCAACGGATTTATGAAAGAGTCTATATCGGTGGCGACTATGGACAGCAGAACGCCACAACCTTTGAAGCTTTCGGACTAGATCTGTACCGCAAGAAATTCCCCGGACTTGGAGAATACTACCACAGTGGGCGTGATTCCGGGCGGCAGAAAAGTCCGTCAGAATATGCTCAGGACTTTGTGGATTTTACAAAAAACATCAGGGAAAAATATGGGACATCAGTTTTTTATCTGTTCCTGGATCCGTCAGCAAAAGGGCTTGCGGAAGAGGTCAGGAGAGCAACGAGAAGCCTGGAATATTCTGTAAAGTTACGTGACGCAGATAACAGTGTTGCTCTTGGCATTAGCAGAGTGCAAAAAGCACTTTCGTTTGAGGTAATGTCGATTGATCCCAGTCAGGAGAATGCAGACAGAGAATTTGGAACTTATGAATATGATAAAAAATCTATTGAAAGAGGTAAGGAAGTGCCAGTAAAAATGGATGATCACTGCATGGATGCGATCCGTTACGCAGTGATGGGAGCATGGAGCAGGATAAAGCATTGGTTACCAATAGATGAGGGAGGTGATGAAAGGTGAATATTTTTAGTTATTTCAGGAAAGCAGGAATAGACACTGTGGATACGTCATTTTATCAAAAGATAAACGAATGGATCAGCTGGTACAACTCAAATGTAAGAGGGTTTTCTTTTTACAAGGCGTATACTGGGCGTGGAACGTATAACCGATGCAGGCGAAAGAGCATGGGGATGGCGAAAAAGATTTCTGAGGATATTGCAGACCTGCTGCTAAACGAAAAGGTTATGATCACATTGGAAGATGATGCTACACAAAAATTTGTGCAGGAAATATTAGATGAAAACCATTTTCTGGTGATCGGAAATGACTTCCAGGAGCGTAAGGCATACACTGGAACAGTTGCATACATTCCGTATTTGTATGATACGGAAGTGAGCGAGGACGGCTCCGTACTATCAGGAAAGATTGGAATTGAATATGTGGATGCACCCAATATTTTTCCAGTGAGTTGGAAGAATGGAGAAGTTTCGGAGTGTATTTTTGCTTTTCCGCATACAGCCAATCGAAAGAAATATGTGCATTTGCAGCATCATCGAAAAGCAGAAGATGGAAATTACATCATAGAAAATAAAGTTCTCAGATGTGGATCCGGTGAGTCTTCAGGAACAGAAGTTGATGAGAAAGAATGGAAAGAATTGCGACCATTTAAGAATTTGACAGCTACTGTTCAAACCGGATCGACAGAGCCGCAGTTTGTGCTTGACCGTTTAAACATAACCAATAATACAGATACGAGCAACCCGATGGGGATTGCGATTTTTGCGAATGCTGTTGATACGTTGAGAAAGCTGGATACTGAATATGATTCGTACTGTAATGAATTTGATCTTGGTCGAAAACGTATTTTTGTCGCACCTGAGTTGCTGACAAATGATGACGGAACACCGGCATTTGACCCAGAGGATGCAGTATTTTACAAACTGCCGGATGATTATAACGAAAAAGGTGAAGGGCTTATCAAAGAAGTTGATATGCAGCTCCGGGTAGAACAGCACAGCAAAGCAATCAATGACGATCTGAATTATCTTTCCTTGAAGTGCGGATTTGGTACGAACCGGTATCAATTTAATGGCGTTGAGGCAAAAACAGCCACGGAAATCATTTCCGAAAATTCGGACATGTACCGGATGCTGAAAAAGCATGAAATTATCCTGGAGGACGTGTTAAAAAGATTAATCAGAATTATTATCCGGCTTGGTCAGGTCACGGGGAATGTACTGGATCCTGATACAGAAATCACGATAGACTTTGATGATTCCATCATTGAGGATAAGGATTCGGAACGTCAGCAGGATCGGCAGGATGTGAGCATGGGCGTGATGAGGTTGGAAGAATATCGGGCGAAGTGGTATGGAGAAACGGTTGAGCAGGCTCGTCAGAATCTTCCCGAGCAAAATCAGGTGATGGAGTGATATGAGAAATGAATACAAGGAAAAGATCGCCAGCAAGATTGCGGCAAGATACGCAGATCTTGAAGTCAGGATCATGCAGGATATTGTTCGGAGAATTAAGAAGACGGGCGAAATCACCAGCACAGCAGACTGGCAGATTAACCGGTTAAAAATACTGGGGTATTCTTCGGAGGACATTGAAAATGCATTGAAAGACACTCTGAATGCTTCTTACCCGGAAATGTTTGAACTGTACGACAAAGTGATCGACTGGGAATATGTCAGGAACAAGGACATCTATGAACAGATCAATGCGGAATACATACCTTTTGAAGAAAATGAACATCTGATACAGGTGACATCAGCTATCAAAAAGCAAAGCCTTGAGGACTTGGAAAATATAACAAGATCTCTGGGCTTTTATTTGGATTATGGCGGCAGAAAGGTATTAACTCCATTGTCGCAGGTATACAGTGGGTATCTTGATAATGCCTGCATGGATATTGTGACAGGAGCGTTTGATTATAATGCAGTTCTTAGGCGGGTAGTCACTCAACTTACAAATAGTGGACTCCGGCAGATCGAATATTCATCGGGGTATGCAAGCCGGATCGAGGTTGCGGCAAGGCGGGCGGTTATGACCGGGCTTACACAACTTTCCGGAAAGATTGCGGAGTATAATGCAGAAAAGCTCGGTACGGAATATTTTGAAGTGGAATGGCACGCAGGGGCAAGACCAACGCATACGATATGGCAGGGCAGAGTGTGGAGTCAACAGCAATTGTATGATGTCTGTGGACTCGGTACAGTAACCGGACTATGTGGAGCAAACTGCTACCATACTTATTTCCCTTTTGTTCCCGGTGTATCGGTACGAACTTATACGGATGACTGGCTAGACGAACAGAATCGGAAAGAAAGCGAGCCGACCGAGTTCCGTGGTAAAGAATATACACTGTATGAAGCAAAGCAAAGACAGCGTCAAATGGAAACTGCTATGCGGGCACAGCGTGAAAAGGTGCAGCTATTGCAAAAAGGCGGTGCTGATCCACAGGAAGTAATGCTCCAAAAAGCAAAGTACCAAGGACAGCTTAATGAATATGCGGTATTCTCTCGGAAGATGGGACTCAAGGAAGAACGGGAGAGAATCTATATTGATGGACGGGGAAGAATCTCAAATGCAAAATATAAAAGAGTTGGAGAATATATTGAAAAACCGTTTAGCTCTGATATAATAGAATTGAAGAGGAAAGCTTCTGATCCTCGAAAAGGATTGAAATTCATTAGCGATGATGTCTTTAATAATTTGACTATAGCCGTTAAAAAGAAGGGGGCAATTATTATTCGTGGAACAAAAGAAGCAGAGGAACATTTGGAAAAACAGGGGGCAGCAGCTTCAATTGTGGGGGATGCTCTAATCTTTCGTAAGGATGTATGCATTAGCGAAGTGTTGGAAGAAACATATCATTTTGAACAAAACATAGCTAAAATGAATGATGATAAAGGGGAACCCCTTCGCAGTATATTAAACGAAATAGATGCGAAACAATATTTATTGGATAATGCTAATAAATATAAAATTCCTAGAAATGAGATAGAAGTGACACAGAAACAGCTTGTAGAATATCAGAAACAACTGGAAAAATTTAGGAAAGGAGAGCTGTGATGATGAGAACGGTTTTAAGTCAATGGCAAATAGGAAAATATACTGCACTTGAGTTAAATGAGGATATTCCGTTGAAAAAATATAGTAAATACAGAATTGAAGGTAAGGAATATGAGCCCGTCCCTGTTTATGATCTTCCAAAGCATATTGCAATTGAAGGAAAAGGGGAATTTGTTGGAAATACAGTAGAATTTGTATAGTCACCACCAGTCGTAATGACCGGTGGTATTTTTGTACTCATTTTCAGGAGGTGATCCAGTGATTGAGATAACCATAACACCGAGCAACATCCACATGACCGGTCATGCCTGCCGAAAAGGTTCAGACGGGATTGACCGGGCGTGTGCAGCGGTATCTGCTCTCACCTGCAACCTGATCAATTCGCTGAATGATCTGACAGGTGACCGGATCAGGGCAGATACCGGGAGCGGAAGAACCGTAATCGAATGGGAGCGGCTTTCTGACAGAGGGAAGTTGCTACTGGATTCGTGGTTTCTCGGATTGACAGATATCAACCGGGAATATAATTGTATAACATTTTTGTAGGAGACACCCTGAGGGGTGTTTTTCTTTTGCCCAAAACGTGAAGGCGTTAAAAGCTCGGGAGCTCAACGAAGCATAAACGGAGGTAGAAATGAGAAAAAGAATGATGTTACAGCTTTTCGAGGACGGCAGCGGAGCTGGCTCTAATGGACAGAGTGGAAATGCCGGGACTGGGAACAGCGGTCAGGGATCCGCTGGAAGTGCAACCGGAGCTGCCAATTCCGGAACTTATACCTATGAACAGCTGGAAGAAATTGCAAGTGCCAGGGCAAGCAAGTCGGAACGTGCAGCTCTTGCAAGCTTTTTCCGTGGTCAGGGAATGACAGAGGGAGAAGTCACAGAAGCAATCACAAAATTCAAGGCAGAACGTGCGGCAAATCAGCCGGACACGGCAAAGCTGCAGGAAGAACGTGATGACGCTTTGAAGGAAGTTCAGCAGATGAAAAATGAGAAATTTCTGTCAGGTAAAGGTGTGAAGACAGAGGATCTTGATTATGTCATGTTCAAGGTATCGAAACTTGTAAACGACAAGACAACATTTGAAAAAGCTGCAGAACAGTATTTGAAAGAAAATCCGAAATATACAGGCAGTGGCACGTATCGGGTGTCTACGTCTTCAGGAAGCTCTTCGGAGGGAGCTGGTGGAAGCATGAATACTTCTATCAATGAACGTATCCGTGCTGCAGCAAGAAAGTGATGGAGGTAGAAGATGAACAGAACCAGAATGAATTTAAAATTATTTGAAACAGACGTAAATATCATTGATCGTAGCGGGGCAGAGGCTTTAATTCCGATTCAGGAATCCAACGAGATCATCCAGGGAACGATCGCACAGTCAGCAGTTCTGTCAAGAGGACGTAAGCTGGCGAATATGACAAGTAAACAGTATAAAATGCCAGTTCTGGATATGTTACCGATTGCGTATTTCGTAAACGGAGATAACGGTCAGAAAAAGACAGCAAAGCAGGAATGGGACAAGAAGTTTATCACTGCAGAAGAAATTGCGGTAATTGTTCCGATTCCAGAAGCCGTATTGGATGATTCAGAATATGATATTTGGTCAGAAGTAAAGCCAAGAGTAACAGAAGCATTTGGAAAAGTCATTGATGGAGCGGTGCTTTTTGGAGAAAATAAGCCGTCAACATGGAGAGAAGATGTTGTTGCAACTGCAACAAAGGCGAGTGCAGTCGTAACACTCGGAGCATCTGACAGCCTTTATGACAAGATTATGGCAGAAGATGGTGTCATCGCAAAAGTCGAGGGGTCCGGCTACTTTGTGAATGGTCACATGGCAGATATCTCCATGAGAGCAAAGCTCAGGGGATTGAAGAATGCGAATGGTGATCCGCTGTTCAAGCAGGATCTGCAGGGAACAACGCAGTATGCTTTAGATGGCTCTCCGATGAATTTCCCAAACAACGGAGCGTTTGACAAATCAAAGGCACTGATGATTTCAGGAGACTTCTCTCAGCTTGTATATTCCATCAGACAGGATATTACATTCAAGTTATTCACGGAAGGCGTGATTCAGAACACCGATGGAACTATCGCATACAACCTGATGCAGAATGATATGATTGCTCTTCGTGCGGTGATGCGTCTTGGATGGGAAATCCCGAATCCAATCAATGCTCTTGCAAAAGATAAGACCAAGAGATGCCCGTTTGCGATCCTGAAAGCGGGAGAATAAGGAAGGAGCAAGACAATATGTATGCGGATCATTTCTATTATTTGTCTGAATACGGTGGTGAGCTGATTCCACTTGAAAAATTTGCAAAAGCAGAAAAAAAAGCAGAAGCCTATATAAGGCATCTGACTTATATGCACGGAGATATTTTTGCTTGTGAAAACGATACCGTAAAAGATGCTGTATGTGCAGTTGCAGAGATTTATTATTCTTGCGACCTGAAAAATCAGCAGGGAAATGGATCTGTAAAGTCGGAAAATACGGACGGATACAGTGTGACTTATGTAAACGAGCAGGTGGACGGAGAGACGGCAGAAGCGGTCGCATCCCGCAAAGCTTACGAAGTTGCACGGACCTATCTGCTTCCGCTGGGATGGCTGTCCAGGAAGGTGGGATATTGTGATGCTTACAAATGCAGTGATCACGCTCTTTAACCGTTACCCGGATAAGGAGCAGAAAAAGATAGTGTATCTGCCGCACCGGATTGACTGGGCATGGTATCACGTCAGCAGGAAGACTACGCCATCACAGGGTGGCCTGATCAGCTCGGACGAGCATATGATCCGCATCCCATTTGATCAGTGTGCAGACTGGAAAACTGTGGATCAATTTGCGACAGGGCAGAAAGGATCTTGCTGGACTGTTCAGAATGGGGATCTCTTTATCCAGGGAGAATGGTGCGGTGGAGAAGTCACAGGGATTGATGACCTGAAAAAGCAGTATAGCGGAGTAGTCGGGGTGGTGAAGAGCCATTCCGAGAACTTCGTCGGATCATCCCCGCATATCAGAATCAGTGGAGGTGCGTGATGGTAATCAGAATGCAGTTAGACCCGAAAGATCAGATCCTGCTCAGGAGAAGCCTGAACAAGAACGGAAAAGGGCAGAGGTTTTTTACAAGCGAAGTCAGAAGACTGTCTGACCCCTATGTCCCACGGCTGACTGGACGATTGAAGACGGATGCCACAGAAGCAATCTCTACGATCACGTACAATGCACCTTATGCAAGGCGGCAGTATTATGAACACAAAGGAGATGGTCTTCGGGGTTCACACTGGGCAGAGCGGATGTGGGCAGACAGAGGGCCGGAGATTGTAAAGGCAGTAGCCAGTTTTTGCGGAGGAAAAGCAGGATGAGTGTAGCAACCAAAGTCGCTGAATTTATAGCAGGCTGTCCGTTCCTGGAAGAGTTTGAACAGATGTTCCCGATCGTGAACGTGGATCTGCTGGGAGAGGATGCAACAGCGTATAGTCTGGAGCTTACTCCGGCAGACCCGATCGTCAAACGGTATACGAACGGAGATGCGATCCGACAGATGGTATTTTCTCTTTGTTCCCGGGAATGGTACGGAGAAGAGAGCAACAAGGACACAGCGGAATTTTACGAAAAATTCTCTGACTGGCTGGATGAATGTACGGAGCAGGGAAGACTTCCGGCACTGTCGGGAAATCTCACGAGTAAGTCTATTCAGGCTACGACAGGCGGTTATTTATACGATAACGAAGGCACGAAATGTCAGTACCGCATTCAGTGCCGCTTTTTATATTACAAACGGAGGTAAGGCAATGAAAAGAATGAATTTACAGATTTTTGAAGCAGCAAAAGACACTGGTGTAACGCAGCGTTACCAGCGTGCAGATTACATTGATGTTACAGGAGGATCTGATTCCCCGAAATATGAGCTTCTCGGAATTGGTGTGACCCAGTTGGATGATTCACCGTCCGCACAGACTACGTCAAAGAGATACGTCAATCAGAAAAGTGCAACACAGAGCATTGGCGGTTATGAATGGACAGCACCGCTTGAGTTCGATCTGATCCAGAGTGAACCGGCAATCGCTTACATTTCGGAGATCGGCGAGAACGAAAAGACCGGAGTGGAGGCAGATACATTTTACGTGAAGGTATACCTGGACAAACCGGTGAGCGGCTCAGCCGGAACTTATGAAGCAAAACGCAGAAAAGTTGCGGTTGAGATTTCTGAATTTAAGGATAACGATGGTGAAATTCAGGGATCCGGCAACCTGCTTGGCAAGACTGACTGGGTAAAGGGTACGTTCAACACAGCAACCAAGGCATTTACAGAGGGGAAATAATCTCCCTCACTGATAATGCTTCAGTTGGTGAGGCTGTAGCGGACGAAGCAGAAAAAGATTTATTTGAACAGATGGAGGAGAAAGACAATGCAGATTAACGGAGTTACATTAAATTTTTCATTTTTTGACCCGGATTTTGAGGAGGGTAAAAAGGCATATCTGAAAGAACTGGAAGAAATCTCAAAGATTGGAGATACAGGAACGGAACCAGATGCGATCAGACAGCAGTGTGATACAGTTAAGCACCTTTTCGATGTGACTTTTGGGGAAGGCACAGGGGAAAAAGTATGCGGAACGGGTCACGATCACCTCTTATGTCTGGAAGCTTATGAAGCACTGCTTAACGAACAGATCCGACAGTGCGAGAGGTATAGAGCAGTAAAAGAGCGACTGGGAATGAAAGGGGCTGAATGAGTTCCCTGACAGAGCCTTTTCCGGTAAGTCTGACCATTAGCGGTGTGAAATGTCCGATCCATTGGGATTTTCGCACCGTTTTGTGTTGTCAGAAAATCCTCCAGGATGCAGGCAGAGAGCTGACTGAGGACGAGATGGCGAGAATGCTCAGGCTTTTTTACGGTCAGTACACCTGGTATACGGAAGAACATTTTGACAAGATGCTGTGGTTTTTCTCTTGTGGGAGAGAGCCGGAACGGAAACATTTTCCACGGAAGATCGCCGGGATCAACAGCAAGCAGGCATTTGATTTTGAGGCAGATGCCGATCTGATCTATGCGGGATTTATCCAGCAGTACGGAATCGACCTGCAGACAGAGGAGATGCACTGGTGGAAATTTATGATCTTACTTGAAAATCTCGGAGGAGATACAAGATTTCAGAAGATCATGGAGTACCGGACGCTGGATCTGTCGGCAAAAGGTTTATCGAAGGATCAAAAGAAATTCTACCAGGCGATGCAGGAATATTACGGACTGGATACAGAGAAAGCACCGGATAAGGCGAAATTGAAAGCTTTGGAGGAGGCACTGGAACGGGGCGAAGATGTAAGCGAGCTGCTAAAAGGATGGTGAGATGATTGGCAGACGGAAAAGTGATTATCGATACTGGACTGGACACATCCGGTATTGAAAAAGATTTAAGCAAAATGGGAAAACTTGCGAAAACCGGACTGAAAACCGTAGCAACAGCAGTGAGTGCAGTGTCCACAGCTCTCGGAGGTGCAGCAGCGGCAGCTGTAAAGGTTGGTGTCAGTTTCGAGTCCGAGATGTCGAAAGTATCAGCCATTTCAGGAGCTACAGGAGATGATCTGCAGAAGCTGACTGACAAGGCAAAGGAGATGGGGGCAAAGACGAAGTTCAGTGCCTCTGAATCTGCTCAGGCTATGGAATACATGGCTATGGCAGGATGGAAGACACAGGATATGCTGTCCGGTATTGAGGGGATCATGGATCTTGCAGCGGCATCCGGTGAAGATCTTGCAACGACTTCTGACATCGTTACAGATGCACTGACAGCGATGGGACTGGCTGCATCGGACTCCACCCATTTCGCAAATGTCCTTGCGGCAGCATCCAGTAATGCGAACACCAATGTCTCTATGATGGGTGAGACATTTAAATATGCTGCACCAGTAGCAGGAGCGTTGGGGTATAACATTGAAGACCTGTCCCAAGCTATCGGACTGATGGCAAACTCGGGAATCAAGGGAACCCAGGCAGGTACTGCCCTCAGGAGTGTGCTGACCAGACTGGCCAAGCCGCCAAAAGAAGCATCAGCGGCATTGGACAAATATGATATATCCATGAAAAACGCAGATGGCAGCATGAAAACCCTGATGCAAGTCATGGAGAATATGCGGGATTCCCTTCAGGGGTTGCCCGCGGATGAGCAGGCAGCGGCGGCAGCGGCAATTGGAGGGCAGGAGGCTATGTCAGGATTGCTGGCTATAGTCAATGCGTCAGAAAGCGATTTTGACAAGCTCGCATCTGCTATAAAGAATGCTGATGGAACAGCAGCGAATATGTCGGAGACGATGCAGGACAACCTCGAGGGTGCGGTTACAATTTTGAAATCCAGCCTTGAGGGTTTAGGCATTGAAATTTATGAATCTCTTGATACGCCACTGAAAGATACGGCGGTGCAAGCCACTCAGGCTGTAGGTGATATGACGAACGCTTTTAAAAATGGCGGTCTGAAATCGGCTGTAAAAGAAGCCGGGAACATCTTTGCAGATTTTGCCGTGGATGCAGCATCCCACGCACCGGAAATGGTGGATACAGCGGTTGATTTCATCGAATCTTTCATTTCCGGCGTGTCAGGAAATAAAGGAAGACTTCTGACAGCCGCAGCAGAAGTGGCAGAATCAATAGCGGGAGGACTTGCAAGCCTTCTGCCGGCAGAATTAAAGAAACCGGCACAGGATGCAGTAGAAGCCTTGTCAGAGTCGCTCAATTCAGGTGGGTTGAAATCAGCCGGGAAAAAAGCAGTATCTGTATTCAAGAATCTGACCAAAGCGGCAGGAACGCTTGCGAAAGTGGCACTCCCACCGGTCACAAAAGCCATCGACCTGTTGAGTGGGAATCTGGGTGTCGTAGCTCCATTGGTGGCTGGAGCTACAACAGCATTGAAGTTGTATAGCACAGCCACAAAGGTCAGCAAGAATCAGACGAACCTGAATGCGGCAGCCCTGGCAAGGCTGACTGCGATGGAAAAAGCCAATGCTTTACAGCTTGTAGCATCTAACGGCGGTCTGACACTCCGGGAAACGCTGATGGGAGTCTATAGCGGTCAGATCGGAGTCACGACTGCCCTGACCGGACTGTGGACGAAAGCACAGACAGCCCTGAACGCTGCTATGGCATCAAATCCAATCGGTCTGCTTGTTACCGCAGGGGCGGCACTGGCAGCCTGTATCGGAACAGCAATCCTGCTGACGGATGATGAAGCGGCATCAACAGATCGGCTGACGGAGGCACAAAAGGAAAATATCCAGGCGGCACAGGATGAAATTGACAGTATTAACGAAAAGGCAGCGGCAAGGCAGAAAAATATTCAGGCAGCCACATCTGAGATCGACAATGCAGAAGCATTGTGGGGAGAACTGCAAAAGATTGTTGATGCGAATGGAAAGGTGCAGGCAGGACAGGAGGCAAGGGCAGCGTATATCACAGGTGAGCTGTCCAGTGCGTTAGGTGTAGAAATCAGCCTGAACGATGGACTGATTCAGAACTACAGCGACTTGAAGAAATCTGTCTACGATCTGATCGCAGCAAAGAAAGCAGAAGCCGTTCTTGACTCCATGAAGTCAGACTATGCGGATGCAATGAAAGAGCAGGCAGACAAGGCAGCTGAACTGGCAGACGCTTACGAAAAGCTTAGTAGCAAAAAAAGCAAGATCGCAGAACTTGAGAAGGAACTTGAAGCAGAATCGGCAAATGCTGTAGTAATGGGGTATGATGCCCAGGGCGAAGCTATTGTGCGGAATACTGAAAAGTACGGAGAACTGAAGGAAAAGCTTGAAAAAGCAGGTAGTGGACTGGAAGAATTGCAGGCAAACTTTGACGCTGCCAATGCGGCGATGCAGGATAATCAGAAAGTCATCTCCGATTACAGTAGCCTGACAGAGGCAGCAATGAGTGGAAATACTGATACGATCAACTCTGCACTGGCAGAGATTCAGAGCGGAATTGACACAACCTTGGAGATTGGATCAGAAGCAGCCATTGAGCAGGCCAGTGCAATGACAGATAAGCTTACCAGTATTTTTTTCGCTGAAAAAGATGGAACAATGCAATTAACCCAGCAGACCAAAGATGGCTTGACGGAGGCTATGGGGATTGCCCTGAATCAGGTAGGAACTGGTGCGGATCAGATCAAGGAAATATTAAAAAATGCCGGTAAGGATGGCTCTGCAAAACTTGTAGCGGCTATGGCACAGGCAAAGATATCCGGTACGCTGAGCACTGAGGCACAGGCAGGAATGGAAAGCTTTCTGAAAGGATTTTCAGGACTGGACGAAAAAACTAAAGAGACGTGGTCACAGGCGTGGTATGGAGCTTTGGAAGGACTGGAAGGGTTTGAAACGCTGGTTGATCCGGCAGAGCAAGGTGCGGATGCATTCCTGCAAAGCCTGATCACGACTCTTGATGTCCACAGTCCGTCCCGTGCGGTGAAAGAAATCTTTTCGTATGTCTGGCCAGGAGCGGTTGAAGGATTGAACGAAGGTCAGGAGGAACTTACTTCTTCCGGTACTGGCGTGATCTCCCGGCTGCTTGATGCTATGCGGGGATCAGTAGGAGATACGAAAGAAATCGGATCAGGGTTGATGACTTCTTTTAATGAAGGAATCGGATCACAGCTGTCAGTTTCGGAACAACAGGGAAAAGCGAATGCAGAAGCTGCAAAAAGAGGAGCAGGGGCTGTTGACCCGACCTCGACCGGTAGTGCATTTGGAAGATTTTTCGATACAGCGATCGGCAGTTTTGTCGGGAAGCTGTTGACAAGAGGAAAAGGACTGGCAGACAGTGCGAAGCGTGGAGCTGGATCGGTGAATCCGGGAAGTACTGGAAAATCGTTCGGAACAGCATATTCTTCTGCTGTCGGAAGTAAGGCAGGGGATGCAAGGGCAAAAGGAACATCCCTTGCTACCAGTGCAAAAAGCGGAGCAGGAAGTATTAATTCATACGATACCGGGTCTAATTTCGGATCAGGATTTGTTCGTGGAATTGGTGACTGGGTTGGAAAAGCTGCATCAAAAGCGGCAGAGATGGCAAGTACGGCTTATGAAAAAGTCAAGAGCGTACTGGGGATTCATTCACCATCAAAAGTAATGCGAGGAGCGGGGCGTTTTTCTGGCAAGGGATTCGCACTTGGAATTGACGATCAGATTCCGGCTGTAAAAAAGGCTTCAGAACGAATGGCACGTTCGGCACTGAATTCGCTGGACATGGCAGATCTGTCCAATCGGGTGCGGGAGGCGATGGCGGTGAATACAAATAGGATCACCAGCTCATTTGCCTTGCAGAGTACAGAAAAGATCATAAATCAGCAGAGCGTACAGAGTACTATGAGGATTTCAGACGAGGATCTGACGCAACTGGCAACGAAAGTAGGGAATGCAACGGCTGCCGGTGTTAAGAAGATGCAGAGCAGACCGGTATACCTGGGTACGACCCGGTTAGACCGGGAACTGCCGAAAGGAGCGGTGCCGAAAATATGATAAGAGAAGCGTATTACATAAATTCAAAAGGAGTGATCCTGAATTTTCTTGTTGATCCGTATTATACGGCAGAAGCAGACTGGTATGATTCCGAATGGGATGAGACTGCAAGCGGATATCAGAAGACGGTACAGGTGGATGTATATGGCAGCGGGGAAGGTCTTGCGAAAAATATGGAAAAACTGTACAGCGTGCTTGCTGTAGATGCAGATCTCGGAGTACATGGAAAATTGTACGTCAATGATACATTTCTCTCCTGCCGTGTGGAGAAGTCAAAGAAGTCGAACTGGAAAGGGTTCGATATGGCAGAGGTGGAGCTTACTTTTACAGCCCCATCCTTGTCATGGATGACAGTGGTAAGTCAGCAGCTTTTTCCGCAAAGTCAGATGACAGCGGCAAGCGGACTGGACTTCCCCTTTGATTTTCCTTTTGATTTCGCAGATGTTCGGGCGGGGACGGCTGAATTTGAAATTGACCATCCCTCTGCATCAGATTTTAAGATGACGATATACGGACCTTGCACAAATCCGAAGATATTAATCAACGGATACCCGTACGAAGTCAGAACCACACTGGAACGCAATGAATACATGATTATTGATTCCGCAGAGCAGACAGTATATAAATATCTGACAAATGGAACTGTATCCAATCTGTTTAATGAACGAGGTTATGAATATTCCATTTTTGAAAAGATCCCAAGCGGTCTCATCCGGGTGAACTGGGCGGGAACGTATGGGATAGATTTGGATATCTTCCCGGAACGGAGGGAAGCAGCATGGTGATTTTGGCAGATGCACAAAGAGAAATCGGAAGTCTGAAGGACGCAAATGTTGAATTTGATGTCAACGACAAAAAGATGTTTACAGTGCAGATTGCACGCTGCTACTGGACACAGTCGCTGACATTTGATGCGTTGGTGTACGTCCCGGATACGGAATACGGTGGAATCATAGGAAGTGTATTGACCGATACAACTCTGGATTACGTGGAATTGAAAGGCTATACATGGCGTGGAATGCTGGAGCATAAAATTATCCAGCCGCCAGCCGGAAGTGATTATAAAAAAATATCCGGGGAACTGAATGAAGTGTTGAAGACGCTGATCGAGCCGGAATTTGACGGACTCTTTGTAGTAAGCCAGGAGAATACCGGGGTGTCTGTGAGCAACTACCAGTTCGACAGATATTGTACCTTGCTCGATGGAATTGTAGAAATGCTCGCAAGTAAGGGGTACAGATTAAAGATCCGGCACAAACGAGAGGAAGGGATTCCCGGATACGTTCTGATCAGTGCCGTGCCGGTTGTAGATCATTCGGATCAGGTGGAATTATCAAAAGACTGCAGCCTGAACTATACGATGAAAGACAGTCGGAACGGAATCAATCATCTGATCGTAGCTGGAAAAGGGGAGCTTGCTGATCGTACTGTATACCATCTGTATGTCTGGCCGGACGGATCTTTTCGGGAAGAGCCTTACTATACAGGATTGAATGAGATTGCAGAGGTGTACGAAAATACGTCAACGGAGACAGCGGAGCTTAAATCAAAAGCAGTGGAAAAGTTGAAAGGGATCTGCAATAAAAAGACATTCGATATGGATATCGAAAAACTGGGAATTGATGTGGCAATCGGTGATGTCATCGGTGGACGAGATTATCTGACCGGCATGACGATGAAAAAATCTGTCGGAAATATCGTTTACAGTGTCACAAATGGAGTTATATCAAAAGAATATAAATTGGAAGGAGATTGAACATGGAGATAGTATCAGGAAAGACTGGCAGTCCTCACGTTACCAGCCAGCAGTTCCGTCAGATCCTTGAGGGAACGATCGGGCAGGGGAGCTGCATTCTGACTTCCGGGGAAAATCTTGAACCGGAATTAACATCGAATAATCTGCTTAAGATCCGAAGTGGAATCATGGCACATCACGGGAATGTATCAGCTGTGAAGATTGGTACTTATGACGAGGTCACGATCACGAACGGAACGCAGGGAATGAAGAGAAAAGACCTGGTCGTAAACCGGTATACCCGGAACAAAGAGACCGGTATCGAGACAAATGAATGGCTGTATATTATGGGAACGCCAACGAGCGGGACACCTACAGTTCCTGCATATACAAAAGGGAATCTGCAGGAGGGTGATCTTGTGGATGATTGCCCGGTATTTGAGATTACGTTGGAGGGAATCAATGTGACGGGAGTGAAAAAGCTATTAGAAGTCCTGCCGTCAATGGCTACGATGCAGGAAGATATGACTCCGTCCACGGAAACGCTGAAATCAGGAGTGCGGCTGCAGCGGATGGGAAAGTTAAGGATCCTGAATCTTGTGGACACCAGTTCCGCAGCAGACGGAACGATTATTAATCTTGCGGCAAATGATCGTCCGGCGAATTATGTATTCGCACCGGCGGTAGTACGAGGGCAGACCTATCCGGACTTTTTCATCTCTGTAACACCGGCAAGCATGGGGACAGGAAAGGTAGGACTTTTCCGTGGAGCCAACGTGCAGATGCAGTATAACGGCTATATCTGCTCACAGATTGCATGGTTGGTAGATTAAGATTGGGGAGGTGAGACCATGAAACTTATATACAACGATGGCACAGATCTGCAGATCCAGTCAGCATCCATCCAGGGGGATGGGACACTGCTGATCAAGACTGTATCAGCCACGGAAGAGGATCTCCGGGGAATGTTTGGGGATGAGCTGAAGACCCGGAAGATGGTTATATCAGAGCGTAGTCAGACGGTCGGAGAATATGAGGGGTATACCACTCTTGAGGGAATCACCAAGTACACAGCCGGTATTATAGGCATTATTCTGTCAAAGCCGGGAGAGACAGTGGCAGAAAAGATGGACGCACTGATCCGGGAGAATGCAGATTTAAAAGAACAGGTGGAAATGTTGAAAGGATGCATCTTGGAAATGTCCGAACAGGTGTATCAGTAAAATGGTAACTCTATTAACCAATATACTTACATTTATTATAGGAAAGGAAGGAAAAGAAATGATGGCAATGTTATGGGCACAGCAGATTATCTTAGGAAAGAAAACATATGGACAGGTCCCACGGCTCTTGAAGGACAAGGTAAAAGAGATTCTGGAGGATTCCGGTATGGCAGAACTTGTAAAAGAGGATGAGGAAAAAGCATGAAAATCAAAGTAGTAAATCAGCGGCTCTATCTTGAGCCGCCTGAGACAGCAGAAGGGACAAGGGAGTATTTACGGGCAGAGTTCAGCTTCTCAGAGGAATGGGATGGGCTGACAAAGACGGCTTTCTTCCGTGGAGCGAATGGTAATACCTATTCACAGCTACTGGAAAATGACGCTTGTACCGTGCCGGCAGAAGTCCTTACCGCACCCGGGCGGGTCGGGGTATCCGTATCCGGGACGCTAGGCGAGACGGTTATCACGACCGATATCAAGAGTTTTTCACTGCCGGCAACCTTAAGCGGTGGCACTCCATCCGATCCTGAGCCGACAGTATGGCAGCAGATTCTTGACAAAGTGGACGAGACACAGCAGATTGCCCAGTCAGTCCGGGATGATGCAGATGCCAGAAAATTTGCGGCTACTGCCGAGATGGTAGAACAGGCAGTCAGCGTATATATGGTTGGATTGCCACCGGAAATGCACCGGAACGTCTTTCGAGGTAAGTGCCTGGGTGAATCTATTACAGAAGAACAGATGATTGCAATCAGGAAGGGCAGTTTTCGGAATCTGTACGTCGGCGACTACTGGGAGATAAACGGAACCAAATACAGGATAGCGGACATTAATTACTGGCGAAATGTAGGTTATCCGGAATCAGAAAAAGTACAAAAACCCCATATATTAATAGTCCCGGATACTATATTAGGGAGCGGACAGATGCATACAAGCAACAGTACATCAGGCGGCTACAAAAGTTCGACGATGAAAAATGCACGGTTAAATCAAATAGCTAACTCGCTGCCGGACGCATTTAAAAATATACTGATATCACATAGAATGTTTTCCGATGGATCCTGGGGAAATGCATCTGTAGATCTCATGAATGAAGTAATGGTGCATGGAACTTATATTTGCACCGACAACAGTAATAAGCAGACATCCGATACGCAGCAGTTAGCACTGTTCCGGCTTGCTCCTGAATTGAAGACTATTGGTGTAAACTATTGGTTGCGGAATGTAGCAGGATCACAGACATACACCCTGATATCGCAATACGGCGATGCTAGCAGTGATATGGCTACAAGCACTTACGGGATTCGCCCGGTATTTGCGGTAGGATGAAAGAGAGGAAAGTGAGGAATATGAAAAAAATGGACAAGTTATTTAATGAAATCAGCATTGTATTTGGATTCCTGGGTGGAGTCCTTGCGTACTTTTTAGGAGGATGGGACGTACTGCTTAAGACGATCGTGTGTCTTGCGGTGCTGGATTATGTCACGGGAGTGCTGAAAGGAATTTACCTGAAGCAGCTCTCATCCGAGACAGGATTCCGTGGACTGCTGAAAAAGATCGTGATGTTTATTGTGATCGCTGTGGCTTACCTGATTCAGATGCTGATCGGTGGCACGATTCCGCTCCGGGAAGTGGTTATTACATTTTACATTTGCAACGAAGCGTTGAGTCTGTTGGAAAATGCAGCGGTATTTGTTCCAATCCCGGAACGGCTAAAAGATGTACTTTTACAGTTGAGAGATTCAGATAAGGAGGAAGAATAATTATGGCAACAATTAATGTAGTAGACATATCGTATCATCAGGGAACTATTAACTGGGAGAAAGTTAAGGCAGCAGGATATCATGCGATCATTCGGTGTGGTTACGGGGATGATCTGACTTCCCAGGATGATAAGCAGTGGAAGAGAAATGCAAATGAATGTACCAGACTGGGGATTCCGTTTGGTGTTTATATTTATTCGTATGCAAAGACAACTGCACAGGCAGAGTCAGAGGCAAGACATGTGCTGAGACTGGTGAAAGGATATAAACTGTCGTATCCGGTATTTTATGACCTGGAAGAATCAGGAACACAGACAGGTGCGGTTGACCGTATGAAGAAATTTGCTGCACTGATCGAAGCAGCAGGATATAAGTGTGGAGTGTATTGTAATAAATCCTGGTGGGATAATTACTTAAGTTCGCTGGGGACAAGATATCCACTGTGGATTGCACGCTATAACAGTACACTTGGGATGAAAGCTGATATGTGGCAGTACAGCTCCGATGGAAGTGTTCCGGGCATTAGTGGACGGGTGGATGTCAATTATTGCTATCGTGATTTTCCGGCAGAAATCACAGGGATCAGCAAGCCATCACAGCCTGCATCCAGTCCCAGTGCAGTCGTGCCGATTGGAACAACATTGCAGCTTGTGGTAGATACGCTGTCAGGCAAGTATGGTGATGGCGATACACGTAAGACGAAACTTGGCAGTCGTTACTCCGAGGTGCAGACTTTTATTAACCATATCGCTACTGCATCAGCCTCCACGCTTGCAACGGAGACAAAGGCGGGAAAATATGGCAATGGTGATACCCGTAAGACGGTACTCGGAAAACGGTATGCAGAAGTGCAGAAAGTAATCAACGGAAGTGGCTCAGGATCGTCTGCTGTGTACTATACGGTAAAATCCGGGGATACCCTGTCAAAGATTGCGGCAAAATACGGTACAACCTATCAGAAGATTGCAACGCTGAGCGGCATCAAAAATCCGAATAAGATTTATGTTGGTCAGAAACTCAGAGTGAAATAAGATTACCCCGGAGCAGTCACTCCGGGGCTGAATATTGTATCATCTGTTTTCGTGTTGCATTTTTGCGTATTTCGTGTTGCATAAGATTGTAAAATACGCTTAAAAAGTCCGAAATAATAGAATCATTTCAGTAAAAGAAAAAGCGGAGAACCCTTATTTTAAAGGCTTTCTCCGCTATCCTTGAAATTACGCACTTTTTGAAAAAGTGGACCTGGCGGGAATCGAACCCAGAAAACCTACAGGAAAATGCTGTATTTATAAGGCTTTTCGTTTATCGTGTTGCATGACGTGTTGCATCATTTCCGTAAAATGCTCATTGATTCGGTCTGTAAATCTCTCTTCTTCCGGTGCAATCGTGCCACGGTATACCCTTTTCAGGACTCTGTCAGACTTCCATCCACCACGCTTCATGATGTACTGATCCGGAATGTTCAGGGCGTGCATGATGGACGCAGTATAATGTCTGAGATCATGGTATCGAAATTCAGGAATCCCAGCAGAGCGAAGCACCTTTTTAAAGTTTTTAGATAGATCTTCCGGGTGCATCCTGACAAGCGGACCGCTTTCGATATCGTCAAATTTTCGGATCACAAATTCCGGCATGATAATGTATCGGTAGCTGCTCTGTGTCTTGGGTCCTTTTTTGATGATGCCACTACGTCCCCGGACTTTCGTCTCTCTGATCCGTATGGAGTTCCCCTTGATATCCTCTTTCGTCAGCCCGAAGACTTCTCCACGCCTGAGACTTCCAAACGCTGCGAGAAGCACTGCTTTTTCCAGTTCGGTTCCCCGGATATAGCAGATCAGATCCGTGATGTCCTGATCGGATGGAACATAACCCTCATAGGCCTTTGCGGACGGCAGAGTGGTATGGAAGTGCATATCTGGCAGATACATCCGCATGACCGCTGTAAACAGCCCGTAGGCATTCTTTACGGTCTTAGGCGATAACTTTACCGACAGAATGTTAATCCAGCTCTGTACGTCTTCCTGCGAGAGCTTGCGGAGGCTGATATCCGCTATCTGTCCGATCTGATTCCGGGCGATCGTCTCGTAGCCACGGAGAGTAGTCTCGGACAGCACATGATCCTTTAACTTTATGTAATTTTCAAAAGCTTCTTTCACTGTCCAGTTCTCAGGGCGTTTCTTCCGGTCTTTCTCTGCAAGGAACTGAGCCGCCTGAGCTTCTGCATCCCGCTTTCCACGTCTCCCCTGTAAGTCACTCGTAAACGATTCATAAATCCTTTTCCGCTTCTGTTTTCCCGTCTTCTCGTCAATCATAGGACTTCCGTCCTCGTTGAACAGGTTTTCATAGTGCGAAAAAACTAAGCACCTCCAAGATCCTGAAGGTAACTTTTTAGCTGTAGCCATATTATCATCTCCTAGTATAAAAATAACAGCCAGCACAGAACGGTTGTTCCGCTTGCGTGACTGCTCCGAAGATGATACAATATTCATTGGTCGTTGAATGATGTATTTCTTCGGAGATCATTATTCATCTCCCGGTGTTGGTAGCACCGGGATTTTTTAGTTATATTATTATTTCATCTGCATTTTCTGCATTAATGCTTCTTGAAGCACCTGAGAGAAATTAAGTCCCATAGCAGAAGCAGATTCATTTAACCATTCTGGAATGGTAAGAGTTTTTTTGACAGCTTTGTTGTTATACATCTTACGATAAGCCATTGTATCGCAAGCAATATAATTAATAAAGTCGTTATCAGAAAGTGTAATTTCTGATGGAGCAGAAGGGGCAGGGATTTTGCGTCCGTCCTTTTCGTATCCGTAAAGAACTAGAGCGAGTGCGTCTTCTGCCATTTCAATACCGTCTTCCAGTGAATCCCCACAAGTGTAACAACCTTCCAAGTCAGGAAAATTAATCGAAAAACTTCCATCATCTTCAGGGGTAAAAATTGCGGGATAAGCATATTTTGCCATAACAATTCTCCTTTCAAATATATAATATATAAGACTGGAAAAGAAGGGGACTATTTAAGTCCCGCATCTTTCAGAATGTTGTTGAGAGTTCCTGTTGGAATTTCTGCTTTGTGTCTTGGAACTGCGAATTGTTTTCCAGTTATAGGACTGTACCAAATATCATGCCGGCTACCATTCCGAATCAATTCGCATTTCGTTTTCTTTAGCATTTTTAATAATTCCTGTGTTTTCATTATATCTCCTTTCTATGATATTATTATAACACGTGCCGACACGTATGTCAATAAAAAGAAGTGCAAACACGTATAAAATAAACAGAGATACTTTGATAAAATTTTTCATATCATTTGAATGGTAGTAATGTTTTGGGGAAGGGGCGGTTTTTTAATTATTCATCGTCTTCATCATCACTATAAGTATAATCGGACGAATAAATGCTGTCTGTTGATTGTGATTGTCTGAACTCTTCAGCAGCCATAGTCCTATTGAACTCTGCTGTAGGTTCTATTTCTGTAACAAGTTGTTCCAGTTCATCAAGTGATACATTGAAAAATTCTTTTCTCATATTTACCTTATTTACACGTTTGTCAGTCAGGATAGTATGGAGTTTGTTTTCAAGACCAACTGCATCATCAGAAAAAATAAAGCTATGTACGTCAAAACGGAATGGAACAGATGCATTACCAAGTTCATCTACTCGATCCTGTGGATTGAGTCTTCGGGTCATTCCAATCTTAAATACATTTTCGCCAAAAGATCCAAGATTACTGATAACGTACACGTTACCAGCTTTTCCATTGGCAAGAGTAGAAATTTCGTCTTTCTTTATAGCAACGTCAGCAAGTTGAGCCTGTAGTGCAAGGATTCTTGCGTTTAATTTTTCAACCTCCTCGTCTTTAGCACTGGTGAGTTGGGTTCTCAGCTTTTCAATTTCGGAATTGTATTTTGATTCTTCCTGTTCTATTTTTTTACGTTCAGCTTCCAGTGCTTTACGTTCCTCGGCTTCCTGTCTCATTTGCTCACGGATAGCAAGTTGTTCCTGACGAGCCTGTTCTTTTTTAACGTAGTAATTATATTCAATCTTTGCTGCATTAATAAACAAATACTCTATTTCTCCAATAAATTTGGTGAGAGTTCCTGCGATGCTCTGATTTCCATTTCCTGCAATCTCAAGATATTTATGAGTTACATCTTTGATATCATCAATAGATTTTTCAAGCTTTTCAAATTTAAGGTTATACAGGATATTTTGAAGCTCTGCTCTAAGAGCAATGACCATAAGTTTATAAATTGCCTGATTTGCTTTAGTGGTGTACCGGGCAGAATATTTTGCTAAAAGATCATTGATTTGCTTATCATTTTGGCGGTAGGCTTTACGGAGATCTTTTACATCCATACAATGGAGCTTCAGGATAACGGAAGGACTGATTTCTTCCAAATCGGTTAAATCTTTTTCACTAAATTTTAAAGAACTGATTGCAGGATCATAATTAAAGAAATTGTCCAAACTGTAATTGATTGCTTTTACCAACTCTTTTGATCGTCCGAGTTTATTAGTTTGGGTTTTGATCTGTTTGGTGAGCTTACTCTCCTGAAGCATTTCTTCTGCAATTTTTTCCTGTAATGACTGCGATTTGTCTGTGCGGTCAGAAATCATTCTTTCAAGTTGGACAAGTTGCTCTCGTAAGCCTTTTTCAGCTTCTGCCTGCTTTCTTTCGTATTCCTTTTTCAGAGTATCTACTTTTACATCATACTCTATACTCAGATCTCTTTGTTTGACAGCGTACTCTTTTTCCATCTGTTCGGTCATGGATTTTACTTTATAGTAGTCAAATCCACCAATTTCAGAAAGCTTTCCTCTTAATTCAGTAGTAGCTGACTGTAAGTCTGCATTATTTTGCGAAAGCGTTTGATTCTCCGCTTCAAGACTGGCAATCCGTTCTTTGAATTGCTTGATTTTAAAAATATTCCCTATACCCATTTGTTTTCTCCTTTGTTAATAAGAACCGTTCTTTATGAATAACACCACTTATTCATTTATATAATCCCACGAGGGGTTATATCATTTCTGTAACTGTCAGATAAGGAACAAAGTAAATAACATAGTTATCTACAGTAGTACAGATTCCGTATTTACTCTGATAGCAGTTAATGCATTCTTGCAGGTATTCTTCTGTAACATCTAAGTACTCTGCGATTTCATATTGGTTTTGACATCCGGCATTAAATGCCCGGACAATCCCCATGAGTCCAATTAATTTATTGTATCCCCACAAACGAGCCTGTCGTTCTTGCTTGCGGTTTTGTACGGAATTTGTATTTATAATATCACCAACGGATGTGTGGTGATGTCCAAGCTCTTCAGCCAGTGTGCAGGTTTTCTGAATTGTATTCATATCTTTTTTGATTGCTACAGTACCATCACAGTACAATCCTTTTATCCGGTCACTGTGAAATGTATAATCTATAACATTTATACTGTCCCTGCAGGCTTCGTCTTGTAAACATTCGTATGTGTTCATATGCATAACACCTCCCACTACAGCATATCAGCTTATCTGTCCAATAAAAATGTCTTATTTTCTTCTGTTCTTTACAAATGCAGCGAAGTTTTTGATTTCTTCCATTTCATCTTCTGTGTATTCATCACCGTCAAAGTGGGCGGCAAGAGTGGTTGGTTCAGCTTCAAGTCCGAGTAACATATCGGCAGAAACATTTAATGCAGATGCTATTTTTTTAATCGTATCTACATTTGGCTCGCGTTTTCCGCTTTCATATAGAGAATATGTTGATTTTGCAACACCTATATTTTCTGAAAGATCTTTCTGAGATAGCCCAGATTTTAGTCTTGCTTCTTTTAAATTTTCATTGAAGTGCTCACCCATATTTTAGTACCTCCTGTTAATTAAGATTATAGTTGCGTATTGAAAAAGTGTCAATAAAAAAGTTTGCAAAATGAAAAGAAAACTATTGACAAGTTTGCGATAAGCAATTATAGTATAATTAAAGTTTGCGAAATGCAAATTTTGAAACGCGGACTGCATTGGAGCGAGGTTGACAGTTACTGGAACACTACAGTTTCTTTTCTAAATGGGCTGACATTGTGGAGAGGTCGTTACCCGTGTAAGTAAAATACAGAAGCTTATATCCGAGTTTCTCATATTTCTGAATGAGTTTACTTGATTTTACAGTTTTATAAATCTTCAATGATACCACCTCCTTTCATAGAGGCGATTTGCAGTCCGCACCAATATTATAGCAGAAGGGAGCGAAGAGGAATTGTTTAAAAATTTAGATGCTGAGCAGGCAAGACATTCTTACACAAATCAGCGAATGGCAGATATGGTCGGAATTTCAAGAGTATCTTATGAGAATAAGAAAAAAACTGGGAAATTCACTGCACTCGAAGCGAAGAAAATGTGCAAGATATTCAAGGTGAAATTTGATTATCTGTTTGCAACAGATGAAGAGAAAGCGAGGTGATCAGATGTCGGAAAAAGAAAAGAAAATAATTGAAGAGCTGGCAGACAAGCTGTCAGTAATGAGCGAGAGGGAGAGAGGATATCTCGAGGGAACGATTGCTACTGCTGCGGCAATGAGCAGAAAAAAAGAAGAAGCGATGGATAAGAAAGATGAAGCGAGGTGAGGAGAGTGACAAAAATTTGCCCGAGGTGTTTTGATGATCTTCCGGAAAATGCAAATTACTGTCCGCATTGTGGAGAATGCGTGATGGAAATTGTAGAACGTACAATTCAATATATTGGTTCGCCGCCCAAAACGGTGGAGGTTAGTGTAAAAGACAGTGCTATTTCTACCGAAGAGTTTAAGAAAACGAGGTGATGCAGAATGCCGAAATTAAAGCTCTCAGACCGGGAGCGACAGAACAGGACGCTGATCGCCATCATCCAGTCAGGAAAGGTGATGGAGGGGGTCAGCGTGGAGAAGCTTTCCAAGCTGACAGGAATCCCGAAAAGCACACTGTACCAAAGGTTCAGCGTGCCGGAAGACATTAGACTGGGTGAGCTAAGAGAGATCCTGAAAGTCCTTAAGATTCCAGAAGAGGAAAAAGAACGAATAGGGAGGGAGGTCATATGACCTGCAAAGACTGCAGAAAAATCAGATACTGCATGGAACGGCACAGAGGTATCTGCACATCATTTAAAGGAGGTGAGAAACGTGGAGCAGTTAAAGGTGATTCAGATCAGGAAGAGAAAGCAGACAAAAGGACCGGTAAGACAGCCGGATACATACGATAAGGTCGTAGAGAAAGCCTTTTGGTTCGTGATCGGCTTTTCAGTGGCATTAATGGTCTGCTGTGTGGCTTTCGGGCAGATATAAGGAGAGGAGAAGAAAAATGAAAAAATATGAATTAACAGATGACACTATTACGGTAGGTGGCAGAATACTCCACCGGATCAAGGCTTTGAAAAGCTTTTCAGACGTGGAAGAGGGCGATCTTGGTGGATACGTGGAAAAAGAAGATAATCTCGACCATAGCGGAGAGGCATGGGTAAGCGGAAATGCACGGGTATACGGAAATGCATGGGTATACGGAAATGCAAG
>OWIK01000089.1_pt1 | contig 38237 bp, 56 predicted proteins | sample 1732691 | NCBI WGS metagenome assembly OWIK01 (sample SAMN05065743, study PRJEB22554) | human gut metagenome | biome: ENVO:2100002; feature: ENVO:00000062; material: ENVO:00002003 | host: Homo sapiens | place: USA | reverse complement strand
CGAGATCTGCGCATGTCTCGTGGGCTCGGAGATGTGTATAAGAGACAGGATCAGGGCGTTCCCGCAGCTTGATGATATGGTGGGTTTCCAGTCCATCCCATGTGAGTACCCCCTGCGAAAGACAGTTCTCACACAGGTAGTGACTGTCTATTTTAATCTGCTCCGCTTTGTGTTTCCATGCTCGCGTGTTGCGTCCGCGCTCGCTTTCTTCGCGTCGGTATTTCTTCGGCGGTCTGCGTCCGCAGTCCTCGCGACTGTCGTGGATCCGTCCGCACCACGGACAGGCTTTCAGCATAACGGCTTCTTCCTTTCGAATATGAAAAAGCACCCTCGAACGAGAGTGCTCTTTCAGAGAGATGTACTCCAATGGTATGAAGCAGGAGGTCACAGGGTCTGCGTTTCACCCCTGCGAACTTCATGGTAACAGAATATCACGGCTTTAGGTGCATGAACCGCCAAAACAAAAATATTTATGGTAAATCCAAATTCTTTCCTACTCGCCGAATAAACTCAGCGTTCCACCGCTGACCGGTTCTGTCACTTACTCCGACGCACATCGCCGCACCATACAGCGTATGGCTACGCTTCCAGTACACGCGGTCGATCAGCTCCATGCGCTGGCGGCCGTGCTTCATCACCTCGGTTTCCGAGATGGCAGCCCGTACCGCGTCATACCGCCGCTGCTCCTTGTCAGTCAGGCGGTCAACGACCGCACGCTCAACCGGACTGCCGCCGCCGCTGTGGCCGCCGGACGCACCGTAAGCCGGTGTGCAGGGTATATCGCCCACGCTCTCCGCCTTGCGGCACAGTGCCGGGTATGACCGGATGATGCGCTTCGTGTACTCCCACCAGTCCTCACGCTTGTTCAATGTTTCCCCTCCCTGTCCGTAATACCGTAGCGCCACACGAGGTAGCGCCGAACTTTATCGCTGTATTTAGTCATGCGACGTCACCGTAACCGGAATGATCATCTCCGGCAGGAAATTCACCTCGTAGTGGAACTTGTCCACGTAAGCGCCGCTGACGTCCTCCACAACGTAGATCGTCCAGTCGTTGAGGTACACAAGGTGTTTCTTGTAAACGCCCTGCCCGGTCTCGACAGTCACCTCCAGCTCGTTCTCGCTGTTGTTCGAGATGGCGAAGTTGCCGATCAGCTCAAACACCGGCTTGTCCGTACGCGCGTTGATGACTTCCAGACGGCGCGTGACGTTGAAATTGTCCGCCTCCTTCGAGATGTTGTACGCAACGCGCTCGCTCTCCCTGCAGGCCGACAGACTACACATCATAGCACCGCAGAGCAGTGCCGCCATGATTTTCTTTTTCATTTCTGTTCCTCCAAATATTTTCTCATAATTCGGACCGCCACGCGGCAGGCTTCTTCGCACGCGGCGACCATCTTTTCACGGCCGTGCAGACCGCCGTAGTATTCGATCGTTGCCAGCTCCTCGGCTGTCGTTGCCGGGCCGAGGATGCGGATTGCCTGGTTAATCGTCATGGGTGTCCTCCCTTTCTTTGGCACGCCGTTCCGCGCCGTGCAGAATGGCCTGAATGGTGTATGCGTCCAGCAGTGTCATAACCGGAATGGTCTTCCTGCATAGTTTCAGCAGGTTTTTCGCTGTTTTCTTATCTACCGGGCCACTGAAATCGTTCATTCCTTGTCCTCCTCTCGGATTGTTCTCAGCAGTTCCTCATGTAACTCGCTGAATTTCCCGTCCCAGAAGTTGACCCGATGCAGCACGAGGAAGAACAGGAGCAGCCACAGGATACAGTCAAGATTGACCAGCAGATCAGTGATTGTCATGACCCGTCTCCTTTCGCAGGTGATACATCAGGAAGTCAGCCTCCGGCACATCGCAGAACTCGTCTCGGTCGCGACCGACCACAAGAATCGTGCCGACGAAATCCACGCCGACGAACCGGCAGTTGTACGGCATTCCGCGCAGACGTCCCTCCTCGTTGCAGATAACGACGGCATCCGATGCAATCGTTACGGTTTCGATGTGCCCGCCGACCTCGGTCTGCAAGGCTGCCAGCGTGTTGTCTACTTCAATAATTTCCGGCTGTGCGCCGGGCTTTTTACGGATTGCTTTCATAGCTTATTCTCCCTTCGTTGTCGGCAGCGCCTTTCCGAACGTCAGCCGCTTGACGCGCCGTGCGAGGATGCTCGGCAGGCAGATATTGCCGTCGAACTCCCCTGCCATCCAGAGCGGACAGGCGGGCGTGCAGTGCGAGCGGTCTTTGTAGCACGCGCCCTCGTCCCGTTCGAGCGTTTCGAGCAGCTCGCGCAGAAGATTCAGCTCACGGTCGGTCATGTGATGCGCCTCCATTCCATTGCCACGCGCGGAACGTCTCGTCGCAGTCGGTGCAGAGCCGCGCCTCCGGGTTCATATGTCCGATGCAGCCCATGCAGCCGCCGAGGCGCTTGAGCTGCGCAAGCAGCGTGTCGCGTTCCTTTGCGACCTGCTCCAGCGCGTGTTCATACAGGCTCAGCCGCACCGCAGCCTCCCGCATGATCGCGCACCCATGCACACCGCAGTTGTGCTCATGCCCGCAGCCGAGGCAGGCCAGCGAGCCGGTCTGCACTTTCAGCCTTCCGAGGGCTTCGATAAGTTCATCAGTTTTCATGGCTCAGCAGCTCCTTCCTCAGCTCTTTGAGCTTGTCCGTCAGCAGGCTCTCGGCCTTGCTCCCGGCTTTCAACTTGCCGCCCTTGTCGCAGAGATTGAAGCGCGGACGGTTGACGTTATGCGTACCTCCACCCGGAAAGAAGTCATCGCCCTCATACCAGCTGGCGGTGAAAAAGCTGCCGTCCGGCAGGTCGAGCCGGTACACGCTAAGCCCGATCTCGGGCGCCTTGTGCCAGATACCCCAGTTACGCCAGTCAGACAGCACGGCCTTGCGCTTGCTTTCGTTCGTCAGATTCAAAATATCCTGCTTGTTCAGTTCTAAGATCATACTTCCCCTCCCAACTCTTTCAACCGTGTCACCGGACACCGCTCGCACTTGTCCACCAGTGCCTCATAGTCCAGTTCAAAAGGAAACTTACAATACTCATCGCAGATCTCACCTGCGTACTTGTTCACTGCCTGCACCCAGCAGGACGGGTGGAACACCGGAGAAACCTTAACCGGCTCCCCGCAGAATTTACACTTTGCCATGCTGCACCTCCATCTCCCGCACGCAGCAGCGCACCGTTGCTCTTGGATACCCGATTTCCTTGCTGATCTTCGCCGCCGTCCAGCCCTGCGCGGCAAGGCTTCGGATTTTCCGCTGTTCCTCGTCTGTCAGCAGCACCCCGTGCTTTTTCAGCTTGGCAGTGACGGTTTTCTCGTTCCGTCCCGCCATTTCCGAGATGTCCGCAACGGACTTGCCCTGCCGGTACCACTTGCACCACGTGTCTACATCGGCGGCGGTCACCGGACCATGCACACCTTTCTGCGGCACGCAAAGCGCCGGCTCAACGCTGATTGGCTGAGCAGCCACATTACACGCCAGTCCGCGCACATCGCGCCGCAGCGTGAAGCGGCATTCGCGCACGCGCCCGAGCCTGCCGTCCAGTGCTCTGTATGTACGCTCCACGACCTCAAAACGCCCCTTCGGGTGCGTCCAGATTACTCTCTCATTCATGGTTGTTCTCCTCTCCTGTTCAGCTATGATTGACGCGGTACCAATGCCGCTGTGCTTTCTTCTTCCTTGCCGTCCGGCAGGCACCGCAGAAACGGTTCTCCTTCCTCTCGTAGAACGTGCCGCCGCACCGAGCGCAATACTGCGGACGGATACGCCGAAATTCTGTGCAGTCATCGCAATTCGCGCAGCCGGCGGAGCAGCCGCCGAAGTCGTCCCAGTGCTGACACATAAACCGCTGCCAATACGGATCGTAGCCCAGATCATTCGCCCGTTTCCGCAGCAGCCCTGCCAGATATGACAGTTGCTTTCGTACCTCCGTCCTGGTAGTGGACAAATGCACCGCCTGCTTGACTTTCGGCTCCGGCGCACCGGCTCCCCACAGACCATCGCCCATGTATCCGCGCACCTTGTCCGCGTTTTCGGTCAGATACACGTTGTAGACCTTGCCGCGCACCGCCTTTTCCGACTTGCCGAGCGCCTGTCCGATTGCCATGTAGCTGTCGCCGTGGCGGATACCGTCTGCCAGAACCGCAAAGTCGCTCTCCGTCCACGCTGCGCTTTTGCCGTGATTATCTGCCTTGACTGGGCGATTCTTGATGCCGAGATCCCGACACCGGTGTTGGATTGCACCAGTCGTGCGGTGCAGCATCTCTGACAGCTCCGCCCATGTATATTTGTGCTGACTGAGCAGCATTTTAAGGCGACTGTCCTCGTCTGCCGTCCACGGATCCTTGCGCTGGATCGCGCAGGCGCAGTAATCCTTTTTGCGCTGCTCTGCGACCCACGACGGTTCCCAGCCGAGTGCCAGCGGCTCCATTTTCGAGAAGTCGAGGAAACTGCGGTTGCGCTCCGCCCATTCCCAGAACTCCTCCAAATAGACCACAGAAAAGCTGCACCGATTGACTTTCTTCCTGTGCACCGGCAGGCCGCGATTTTCCACCCAGCTTTTGCGCTGGTAGGTGTTTCCGCGTTCCCTTCCCGTCACTGTGGCAAGCAGCTGGTTCAGCGTGACGTACCCACCTGCCATCAGCACAGCTCCCAAGCCGAGCCGCTGTGCCCGAACAACGACCGCGTTCTCCGTGCGGTTCAGCTTCTTTGCGATGGCGGGCACTGATGCATAGCCCCACTTCTCTGCCAGATAGTTTTCGTCCTCCGGTGTCCATGGGCGCTTGCCGAGCGGCGGAGATTTACGCTTGCGAACTGCTGCCGCTGTTTCCATCTCTCATTCTCCTTTCAAGCGAATTACATCGGGTTGTATTACCCGTTTTCGCGCTCCTCCCGATTCACGCTCGCCTCTGACGAAAACCCGTCCGGGTATCGCCGTTCCAGCTTCTCAATGTTCGCTTGCATGACGTACTCCAGTGGTACATTCATCAAATCGGCCATGAGTGCCACATACCACAGCACGTCGCCCAGCTCCTCGATGATCTTGGACGGCTGCCACGGGTGCCCCTGATACATACACTTCTTGACCTCATCGGCTACTTCGCCAGCCTCGCCGGCCAGACCGAGAGCGGCATTGGCCTCATCATAGCACTTGTGTGTTGCTGTACGCATGGCCTTGCGCTGATATTCTTTAATCGTCATTGCTGTTCTCCTCAGTCCACTTTTTCCCCGCGTTCGATTGCTTCCTGACGTCTCTTTCTGATCTCCGCCTTCTGCGCAAGCCACGCCTCCTCCCAGTCGGCGAGCGGCGCATTTTCCTGCCCACAACTCGAGCCGTGAAGGTTCGTCGGGCTAAGATAGCCGCCGTCGTCCGCCTGCTTTGGTCTGCTCTGCTCGATCGGCTTCGCCCTGGTCGCGCCGAGATCCGCCGCCGTCAGGATACCATCCCTCTCGCAGCTTTGCAGCACGGTGCGGAAGTACGCCGCAGGACTCCTCGGTGTCTTATCGTTGGTCTGCCGCGCAGCGTCTAAAAACACTTCCTTCTGCATACCCAGCTTTTGCAGACGTGCCAGTTCCAGACAGAAATTCTTATCAAATCTACATCCCAGCAGCTCCTCCAGCTCATCAGACAGAGCGCTCGCTGGCGCACTGCTCTGCTGTCCTCTGCTGTGCTGTACTATACTGTTCTCTCCTGTACTGTCCTGTTCTGTACTGTGTGTACTTTCCGGCTGAGAAACGTCCGTTTCTTGCCCAGTTATATGTTTTTCTCGCCAAGAAATAAAGGATTGCAGCACAAAAGACTTGCCGCTCGGGTTTTTCTCTCGCATCTCTTCCTCGGTCGGCAGCCAGATGTCAAAGTTAATCTGCACGCCGCTGCGTCCCAGCGTGGCAATGAAATAACTCATCTGCATTCTTTTCGACGTGATAAACCCTCGCTTGTACAGGCCGTCGCTAAAAAGTTCACACTCCACCAAACGGTCGATCACGTTCGCAATTGTTTCCACCGGCACGGCGTACCGCCCGGCAACGTATTCCGAAAGCTGCCAGAGAACGTCCTCACGCCCTCGGCCGGAATAATTGATGTAATAGCCCTTATCGCCGTAGGCGATGTCGAGCAGACACTCATAGATATATGGCCCGAGCACGCCGAATTCCTGCCGCACACTTCGCAGCTTGGGATCGCGGAACAGCCCTATATCTCTCGGCCACCAGTCCAACGCAACTTTACAATTTCTGCCCGTAGTATCACCTCCGGTTTTCAGGGCAGGAAGGGCGGGGTTGCCGCCCTGTGCCTTGCCTGCTTACGCCAGAATGATAACGTCCTCGCGGAGATCCTGCGGAATGTGCTGCTCGAACCAGTCGCGGATATTTGCGATAGCCTCACGCTTCCATGCATCCGCATCCGCCGCAAAGAGTGCCGCCTGCACCTCATCGCCGGTCTGGCGAATACGGAACACGAACGGACTTTTCGGCTGCTCAACCTCGGTAAAGGTGCGGTACGGCGCCAGTACAACCGGGTTCGGCACGCTCACCTGCTTCACAAGAGAAATACCGCTGCGGGCCGTCACGCGCTGCGTCATGCCGTCATCTGCCAGCGATACGCCGTTCTCGGTCGTTACCGTGCTGATGAGCTGCACCAGCGTGTCGCGTACTTCGGTCGGCACGAAATGCGTCTGCATATTGATGATGAACTCCTCCACGCCCAGCCAGCGGCCAAACGGGAACGCCGGTGCGGACAGCTCGGCTTCCAGCAGGCACTCGCGCGCCTTGTCGCTGTTCAGCTCGCGGTACAGATACACCTCGTTGTAGTCCGCAACGTGGATAACAAAGCGGCGGCTGAGGCTGTCCTCGTCCTCGGCACATTCATCTGCGCCGCTCTCGATGTAGTCGCGCACCGCCGAAAGCGTATGTACCGCCAGCGGCGATGCCGTCAGCTCGTTCGGAATGCGGTGCAGCACGCGGTCTGCATAGTGGCTGCCGTTGCGGAACTCCAGATGCGGAGTCGAAAGGTTTACGATATATTCCAGTGCTTCCTTGATCATTTTGAAAATCCTCCTTGTGATTTACGCCAGCTTGACGACCTTGGGTTCGGTGTCGATCGTCGGGTCAAACGACTGCTGACCGGGCACCTGCGGCGTGTACTCCATAACGATGGGTTCTGCGTCCGTGCCGCCGAGCAGCAGTGCGCCGTCGATCGGCTTGACCGGAACCAGCTTGCTGCTCACCTCTGCGCGAACCGCCACGCTGTCGCGGTTCGCGGTCGGCACGATGGACAGCTTGATGGTCAGCGTCCGCGCCTTTTTCGCCTCAGTGTTGAGGTCGCGGCAGTTTTTCATGATGCGCGTCAGCTCGTAGGCCGCGCGCTCACCGATCGCGCCATTCATCATATCCAGAATGCTGATCTCCTTGACTTCGCCGGTGTTATTAAAGTTGCTCATGGTTGTACCTCCTCATAAATACCTCTGTATCCACCGAAAATTGACCCCAAACGGTCAACTCCGGGAAAAATATTTTCATTCCGGGCAAATCCGAATGGTGATACCCGGAAACTCTCGTTCAAACCGCCGCTGCCATGCCTCTGCCCTGCTGTTGCCGGCGGACAGGTGCAGCAGCCAGATGGTGAGCACGCCGCTGAGATCCTGCTTGTGCAGCCATTTGATAACGTCATTCACCTCGAAATGACTGTGCCGGATGCGCTCCTTGAGCACCGAGGGAATGCGGTCGCTGCGACCCAGCAGGCTTTCCTCGTAGTTGCACTCTACGGCGATATAAGTCAGCCGGTCAGCGGTGACGCCCAGATTGGCGGTATCGACCGCCCAGAGCAGCCGCTCCTTCGTGCGGCCGTCCTCAATGAGAAAGCCGAGTGGCTCCTCTACATTGTGATAGGTGCGGAACGGAACGACGGTCAGGTGTCCGAACCGCAGCACCTCTCCTGCCCGGATGAGGTGCGCCGCATCCATTGCATCCTTGTGGGCGGCGGCTGTGCCCTCGCTCATGTATACCGGCACGCCAGCTTTCAGCATTTGTGCTGCCGCCTTGGCGTGATCCTGATGCTCATGGCTGACAAGGCAGGCGGTAATGTCCGCCACGCCATAGCCGAGCCGCTTTTGCAGCTCCTTGAACGACAGGCCGCACTCCAGCAGCAGGGTCGTTTCGCCGTCCGACACAACGTAGGCGTTGCCGCGAGAGCTGCTCGCCAGTGATGTAAACGTCAAATCGGGCACGCTCCTTTGCTGTCAGGCGGCGTTTCCGGTTCTTCGGGCGGAATATCGACCTTTTCCTCGGGTGCGTTGTCCGCGAACTGCGTAGACTTGCGGATGATGTCCTGCACCCACTCGGGCAGTTTGCCGAACACTTCCATGTCCGGCTCATCCGCATCAAATACGAGGATTTCACTCTCCGGCTGCGGTGCCGGAAGGCCTTTAGGGAAACCGGTGACCGCCTCGATGCGGTTGTACTTGCTGCCGTCATCCTTTTCAACGACGGTCACGCTAAGCATGGCCGGTACGCCTGCCATCTGCATGAGATCAAAGCCGTCACCGGCCGGGTCAAGTTCCGCGTCGGTCAGTGCCTTGCCGCGCCACGAGGTCAGCATCTGGTAAAGGGCACTGCGCTCGTGCAGCGACACCGTGAACCGCCGAGAGGAAAGCCAGCGCGGCTTGTCCTCACCGTCCACCTCAACGCGCTCGTCCGGAATTTCGAAGATGAACATACATTCCTCGGCGTACTTGCCCTGCTTCTGCTTCTCGAACTGCTTGTACTGCTGACCGAGGTCAACCACAGCAACGCAAACACCCATATAAGTGCCGCCGTCCATCGGCGGAATGCTGCTCACGACCTTGCGTTTTGCTTTCAGGCTCATTCGATTCTCAACTCCTTATCCTGCTCCGAAACCACCAGCCGCACGACCTGCGAGCCGATAGGCTGCAAATGTGTAACACTCTCGGCGTTGTCCACGAAAAGCGGTACACGGCGGCCGAAATGTGCGGAAAGCGTGTCAATAATGTCCATGCCGATGTTGATTTGCATGGCGTTGTTCGTGCCCTCGAACGTCGAGCCGTTCATATCCATCGGCTCACAGCAGTCTGCCAGACCGCCGTTGACCTGCTCAGTGAACAGCCGCCAGCGTGTCAGACGGAACTTGCTGTTGACGCTCTCGGTGATAGCCTGCACGCGGTAGCGCGTGAACTCCTCACACATGGCGATGAGCCTGTCCATCTGCTCGACCTCGGCGGCGGCTTTGCGCTGCTCGGCCTGCAACTCGGCAATGCGCTTTTTCGTGTCCGCGAGTGTCTGCTCCTTGGCAAGAACGGCATCGCTTTCCAGCTTGCGGCGCGTCAGCTCGGCGTGCTCGGTTTCCAGACGGGTCTTTTCCGCAGCGGTGTCGCTGTTCAATCGGTCGAGCCGCTTTTCCGTATCCGTGATGAGCATCTGGATGGCGTTCCTGCGGCGGTCGTAGTCCGGCAGGTTCTCCGGTTCTGTGATGACCGGCGGCGTGTAGCTGTCAAGCGCAGCCTGCGCTTTCTGCACCTCGTCCTGTGCGGATTTCAGTGCCGTTTCTGCGCTCGCAAGACGTTCCTGCGCGGCGGCAATGTCCTGCTTGACCAGCTTGCTGTCCTCGAGGAGCGCGTCCTTGCGCTGCTGCTGATAGGCGGCAAAGGCTTCGCGCGCCTCTGCAACCTGCTCTGCCGGCAGCGGCTGATGGCAGGTCGGGCAGACGGTTTCCGTGAACTCTTCCGTGTCAATCGCACGCCAGCGGGCACGGTAATCGTTTAGGTTGGTTTCGCCGTCCGCGATGTACCACTTTTCATGGTCAATGGTTCTCTGCAAGCGATCAACGTCCTGCTTGCGTTCGGAAAGCGCACGGCGCAGCTCGTCGGTCTTGTCCTCGACCGGCACGCGCTGACTGGCAAGATGGGCGTTGTTTTCGGTTTCCAGCTCACGGAGCTGATTTTGCAGTGCGCCCAGCTCGTTGCGTGCCTGTGCGGCAAGGGTGTTGTTCGTGAGCTTCACCAGCTCACCCTGCACCCGTTCGCGCTCGGCCTGCAAACGGTCGCTTTCGCTGTGCGCCGCCGCGAAGTCAAGGCTTTCCAGCTCCGTCACCATGCGGCTGCACTCGTCCACGCGAACCGGCAAGGTGTTGAGGTTTGCGTTCATGTCCTTGCGCTGCTTCATCAGCGCGGACTTGTATTCATCCACTGTCCGGCGGCCGGCTTTCTCGGTCAGCTCGGCAAACTGCGGTGCAGTCGCAAGCAGCTGCTTGTCCTCCGGCAGACCGCAGATCTCAGCGAGCAGCGTGCGGCGGTCTTTCCAGTGCATTCCTTTCGTTACCGCCCAGACATCGGTAAGCAACTTAAACTGTCTCTCGTCGATCAGCTCTGCAATGCGGCGCTTGTATGCGTTTTCGGCAAGCGGCACATCGTCGATGTAGTAGTCGCGCGTGTCACCGGCGTAGCGCTCGATAGACGAACCGCGCGGCTTCTCCCACTTCTCGCGGAGCACCTTGCGGAGCTTGATCGGCTCGCCGTCCACCTCCAGAATGGCGGTGACCTCGGGCATCGCGCCTGCCGGTGCATGGTGCGGCTTGATGTCCGGCCGCGCGCCCCCGGCGCTGTCCTTGTTGAAGAGCAGCCATGTCAGCGCGTCGTAAACGCTGGTTTTGCCTGCGGCGTTCTCACCGTAGATGTTGTTCACGCCCTCGTGAAAGTCGAGGTGCAGCTTGGGAAAGCACTTGAAGTGCACCAAGTTCAAAGATTTCAGTTCAATTTTCATTGACTTCCCGCCTCCTTGCGGGTATTATGTAAGTGTAATCTTTCATATGCCGCTGTTGGAATTGCCGTTCCTCAGCGGCGTTTTTCTGTTTTCACACCGATTTTGCGTGCTTGCGGCTGCAAAACCGGCTTGATTTCGCATTTTGCTGCATCTGACACGCGAGCGTCCAATGCCATCTGCGACAGAATATCGGATTCTTTCTTCTTCGTCCACATTCAGTTTCCCTCGTAGTAATGCTTAACGAGACTGCGCACGCTGATAAGCATAACGCCCAACAACAGTGCTGCCAGAACTGTATAACCGCCCATCGGCAGCTTGTCCATTTCAGCGTAGCCGCTGGCAGACAGCAGACCGAGGAATGACAGGCCGGCAATGATTCCGTTGATGCGATTCATGGTGTCACCTCCTCTCGAAAACCGGCTGACTGTGTTACCCACAGGTAAAATGTTAATGTCGGTACAAAAAACGCCCGGTTCATCGAATTCTTCTTGAGCCACCCTAAGCCGAACGGACAGTTGCCATGCTCTACGCTCGCCCGCAGGCTTGCAGGTGCAAGTCCAAGAAAAGCTGCACATTCTTCGATAGGGATTTTCTGCGGGTACTTTTCGCAGAGCCGGTTCAGCTCGTCCAGTTTGCTGGTGATTGTTGTAGGTACGGTCATCAATGGTCACCTCCCTGTTTATGCAATAAGGTACATGGCTAGCCTAGCCAAAAAGAGCAAGCCGGCCATTGAGGTCATGAACGCTGCACCGATTTTGTCAAACCGTTCACGGAACAGCTTGTATTTGAGCAAGTACACCTGCCCCAGAATCAGCGGCGCCCAGCCAGCGACTCCGGAAGAAATATAGGTTATTGGAATCACCTTCTTTCTTTATCTTCGTTGCCCCTCTCTGGTCAGTGTGGTATACTAGAGAACAGAGGAGGATTTTGAAATGAAATATAGCATCATATTTCTATGTGTTGTTGTAGTGAAGTTGTTCATCAATGCATCGAAATATTTTCAAGCAAAATATCTGCGTAGAAAATATCAAGAATCACTTACCATCAAAGGAAAAAATTTTGATGAGTATATTCCTCAAGCAAAAAAACTGCTCGTTGATATTGGTGCAGGTAAAATGGCTATCCCTATCGCCCAGCGGCTCGGCTATCAGCAGATTGCCACTTCTCGTGCTGTAATAGTGGATAATCTTAGCAGTGCTCGCTCTGATATTGTCGGAGTAGCTTTATCTCTATTCGATGAAACGGTCGGTACATATCGAATGCGGATGCTCGATAGCATTTCTCCAGTCTACTGGATCGAAACTTTGATTTTTCTACCTGCTCGAGCGCTCACCTATTTAGGATTTGCGTCGGACAGCATCATATCGAAATTGTTTCAGTTTATCTATTGGATTGCTACTCCTTTACTCATTGTTTTCCGTACCGAGTTGTATCAACAGCTTCTCTTCCTGCTTCAACAGGCGAAGTAAATACTTAGATAACCGAATTACTGAACCTGCATCTCCGTTTTCTGCTGCCCGCTCATGTGCGGTCAGCAGATTTTTTATTACCTGTTGTCGAGCACATTCTGTGCTGGATACTTTCAGCATGACTTTCACCTCGCTTTCGCAGTAGCCTCCTTGACCTCTCCTGTGCTATACTGAAAATGGAAAGGAGGTTTGCATTTGAAGTTACACATTGATTTGTTTCGTGGAATTCTTCTGTATCTGGAGGATCAGAATTATTACATTACCCGTGATGACGGTGATGTTGAAGGCGAACCTGTATGGTTTGGCAATATCGTCCAGGCATTTCCTTCGTACAGCCCAGCCGAGATTTACTATGCGCTTAAAAATCTCGAACAGGCTGGTCTTATCAACTTAACAGCGTGCCGAGCAGATAATGCCGTCAGCCGGTGTTATGTCAACTTCATCACATTCCAAGGACATGAATTCTTATCCTCTATCAAAAATGAAGAACGCTGGTCAGGAATCAAAAAGATCATTCCATCGGTCCGCGATTTTTCGCTCGAAGCTGTCAAAGCGATTGCCGAGGGCATGACAGCCTGCGCGATCAGCGCTTATTTCCAGAAAAACACTTGAAGATTTCTTCTACCACGAACCGAGTGCCTTGCCTTAACTCTGCGCGAGTTGGAGGCGGGCACTTTTTTTCGAGTAGATACCACGCCAGCACTCGCGCGCTGATATATTGGCATAACCAGCCAACAGCACAGGCAACGGTAGAAAAAAGTAATACTGCGTCCATGGGGTTCACCTCATTTTTGTTCGTGTTTCTGAACTTTCTCAGTAAAAAAATATTCGGGGATTTCCCCTCGAGAAAATCCTAATACGTCAGCCGATCGAAACATTTCCTGCTGTGAAAACTCAAGCTGATTGTTTAATCGTTGACTTACAGACACTCTTCCTAGGCCGATTGCGTCTGCAAAGGCATCCTGCGTTCCGAAAACTTCTTTAATTCTCCCTCGCAGGCGAGCATAATCGAAAACTGGGTCCTTCATTGTATTCACCTCCTGTTCGCGTTTCTGAACTAATTGTAGCATCTTTCTCCGCCAGCTGTCAATACCATTTGTTCTCTTTTCCGAATTTATTTTTGTCTGCGTCGTTTTCTTGTTGCGTTTTCTGAACATTCATGATATATTTATACCAAGGAGTTAGGAGGGAGCTAAATGGATACTATTGCAAGCAGACTGCGAGCGGCGCTTGAACTGCGAGGCATGAAGCAGGCTGAACTGGTTGAGCTAACAGGTATCGGTAAATCATCTATCAGCACTTATCTACGAGGATCATATATTCCCAAGCAAAAGAACATCTATAAGATGGCTAAAGCATTAAACGTCAATGAAGCCTGGCTTATGGGTGAGGATGTAGATCCGACTCGGCAGAATGCTTACTCGGAACCATCTGACAGCTCGCTCGTCACGATTCACTACGCCGGACCTGTGGCAGCGCACTTTGACGCAACACCCGATGACGCCTACGAGCAGCGCACCATCCCTGCTGAGTGGATTGGACGGCGCAGACCTGAAGATTTCTTTCTGGCTACGGTCAGCGGCGACAGTATGTACCCTCAGTTCCAGGACGGCGATGAAATCCTGTGCCTGCGATGCAGCGACATGGGCATTCCCGGCCGGATCGGCATTATGCTGCTGGGCGGCGGCGAGGCAACTGTCAAGCGCATCGAATATAAAACCGGTGAAGATTGGATTGACCTCGTTCCCATCAATCCGGAATTCAAGCCGAGGCGTATCGAAGGTGTAGACCTGGAACAGTGCCGTGTTGTTGGGCGTGTTATTAAAGTCATCCGCACCGTAGATCAAATCTGAGGAGGACGAATATGAAAAAGCGAATATTGGCATCAATATTTTTCTGTCTGATGGTGCTATCCCTCACTGCTTGTAACAGCAATATCCCGAACGATACTAAACAGTCGGATGCGACTGCTGACGATACCAACAATGTATTTACTTCTACAGATACGAATTCTGAATTTACCCCGCTTGACATTGCAGAATCCGGTTATACGATGATAGAAGGCGGTTTCCTGTACTGCTCAGTCAAGGTTCATAACCCCAACACTGACTTAGCGGTTCTTTATCCAACTGTCCGCATTACTGCACGAGATTCCAGTGGCACATTGCTTGGCACTCAGGATCAGATACTCTCCACTCTCTATCCGCAACAAGATTTCTGGTATTCTGGCCAACTTCTTCAAGTAGATACAGCACCTTCCTCTGTAGAATTTACTATTGTGCAGCCTGACGACTATAGTATCGTTTCAGCTTCTACTCTGGAACACCCTGCATTTACGCCTCTATTAGTCGTAAATACCGCTATGCGTAGCGATCGCTTAGTCGGAGAGGTCATAAATAAGAATGACTTTGACCTTGATATGATTGTTGTCGCAGCAGTATTCCGAAACGAAGACGGCGACATTATCGGCGGCGAATCTACTTTTGTCGATAAACTCCCCTCTTCTGGCAGTGTTCCGTTTGATATGCCGATTCATTCTGAATTTGCAAACTGCAATTATGAAGTATACGCCAATGGTTGGGCGTAATGCCTACCGCTACCTCTTATTAAAGCTTAAATCAAAAGGAGTATTCTATGGGGAAAATCAGAAAGACATTTAAGATTCTTACAGAAAAGGATGACAAAAAACGCTATAAGAAGATAAAGTCGCTTAAAGAAAGTGATCTTGTCGATCTACTTGATGTGTGCATTCGCAGTATGCAGCAACATAATATTTCCGTCTCCCAGATGATTCCCTCGCATAAATTACCAAGTGACGCCGATGAGAACGGAATATCTATATCTGACCAAGAAGATAAGATTGCGGCGTCTACATCTAACTAAACCAAGAAAAAATCCCGCCCTGGTGCTACCAACACCAGAGCGGGACATGGGGTACTGATAAACCTTCCACAGCCATCAGTACCTCTATTTTACCATACTTTTTTACGGTAAGAAAGGGGTTATTTTTATGCCAAGAAAAAAGCCAACCCGCAAGGACAAACGCTACGAGTACAAGCTGACACTCGGGCGCGACATTCACGGCAAGCCGCTGCGCAAATCCTTTTACAGCACCGTGAGTCTGTCCGATGCGAAGAAGAAAGCCGAGGAGTACCGCGTAGCCTCCGAGGTGTCCGCGCGGACCGGAGAGGCCTTTGTGCCCTCTACCGGCCGCTTTGCTCCCTGGGCACGAAAGTGGCTGCTGTCCTATAAGCAGCCGTTTGTTGAGGAAGATACATACAAGCTGACCTATGTCAGCCTCGTCGAGGGCCACCTGATCCCCTACTTTGGAAATGCCCTCCTATCCGATATTCGTCCGGTAGACATACAGGCGTATTTCGCAACCAAGACGGCTTGCTCGGAGAGCCGATTGAAGAAAATGCGGTCAATTCTCAACGCAATCTTTGAATGTGCGATAGAGAACGACCTCTGCTATAAGAATCCTGCCAAGCATTGCACCTACCGCAGCACCGCTCAGAAGCACATCAAGCACGTTCTCAGTGATGAGCAGATGGAAACGGTCAAAGCCTATACCGCAGATCGTATGCCCGAGGTCGTGCTCCTGCTGGAAACCGGCCTGCGCCGTGGTGAACTGGTTGGCCTTATGTGGTCGGATATTGGTTTGAACGAAAAGACACTCCGCGTGCAGCGCTCTATGATCGTGCGGAACGGGACGGTCGTTGCCAATCCGCCAAAGTGGAAAAGCTACCGTACCCTGCCGTTGAGCGAGGAGGCTGTCCAGCTGATCCGCTCGCTGCCGAAGGAATCTCTGTATCTGTTTCCGAACGAGGACGGCAAGCCCTATTGCCCGAACACATGGTCGCAGAAGCTCAAACGCCTTATGCGAAAGCTGCACAATGAGCATAACGAAGTGCCGGTTGTGACAGCACACGAACTGCGGCACACCTATGGTACTTATCTCCGGCGGCATGGTGCAGACATCTACACCATCCAAAAATTACTTGGTCATAAGGACATCAACGTCACCGCTGAAATCTACGTTCACAATGAAATCGACACGCTGCGCAACGTGCTGACTTCGATCAATCCGACAGGCGAAAATCAAGCCAAAACCGCCGAATCTTCCTGACGACAAATTGACGACACCAAGGTGTAACGGATTGAAAGAAATCGCAGATTTCCCGCCCTCAATACTCCGAACTATTTTCCACATTTCATCTCAAATATTATAAAAACACAGATAAATCATCACTTTTGCATATCCGAGCTACGCACTACGGTTGACAGATTTGAAAACAAATATATAAGATTCAGGTGCTAGTGTTCGCAAGGACGTGGGGGTTCAAGTCCCCCCATCCGCACCAAGAATTGTGCTGAAATCGTTGAATTTCAGCACTTTTTCTTTACTTTGCAAATGCCAGTTTTTAACTGACGACACTTTGACGACAAAAGGATTTTTTACGACCACGTTCTCTGCTATCAAAACCGTTTAGAGCAACTGCCTCTCCATTGGAAAATTTTCTGCCGATATGCTATAATAATTGCAAAAGATTGGAGAAGATATTGATGGATTCAAGAAAAATTCTTGTCGGAGAAAAATACCTGCATTTCAAAAATAAGCTTTATCAGGTGCTTGCCATCGCCACGCACACGGAAACCAGCGAACCGCTGGTAATCTACCAGGCACTCTACGGCGACTTCAAAATTTATGCGCGGCCATATGATATGTTCGCCTCCGAAGTGGATCACGAGAAGTATCCAGATGTTGCGCAGCGTTTCCGCTTTGCTCATGTAGTCTTTGACGGCGATACGCCGCAGCCAACTGAATAAAAGCAGCTCATAGGTAGCTGAATTAAGCATCTATGGGCTGCTTTTGATCTTTGCATAGTTATAGTCTGCAAAATACTTAACATTTAGGCGGATGGTTTTCTATTTTTATGCTTCTAAATGCGGAAAAGCCCCTTTCAATTGACGCTGATGCCAATTTGAAATGGAGCCATAAAATTGATTTTATTCTGGTTTCTGTGTCTAGTGAGGTGTCGATCGACGGTATCCGCGAACTTTAGCCCCATCTTTTTACATAAGATTTCATAGGAGCAATCTTCTATTTTGCTTTCCTCGAACGCTCGAAATTGTTTTCGCCATATTGATTAGCATTATGCATTAAGGGGTAACAGGAGAGGTAATCCTCTCCTGTTATTCCGAAGCAGTCAGTCATCGACCGGAATGCGAAAAGCTTTTAATCCATAATTTTTCGCCCAATAAGTAACCCCATTGCGCGTAATATACGGACGAAAAATGTACTTTTCGTTACCGTTGCCTCGACCTTTTGTCGTATGCATACTGCAATTCCTTCCTTTCCGGTTCAGAATTGCCTCTTGCAATTTATCAGAATATGTGATATTATCACTTTGTGTTATGGTTGCAAGAGTCGGGTATAACCGAACCTGTGATCCCTAAGAAGTAACGTTTGCCGACGTTACTTCTTTTTTTGTGTATATGCAATACTTGCTGCACTTAATGATGTACCGCAAGCCTTTGCAATCTCTTCTGGGCGCATATCACAAATGATATGCATGGGCATAAGTAATGCAGCCGCAAAAGTGTTTGCCTGCCATTCTGATTTGCGATATGCCGGAACATTATACGTTGAGTCAATTCGGCTCATTGCAAGATCAACATTCCTGTGCATGAAATAATGCCCTAATTCATGTGCAAGGGTAAAACGATCTCTCCCATTTCCATTACACGCGCCGTCATAAACACTCTGACGAATTCGCATCAAATTTAGCTGCGGATTATAATTTGCAGCATCTTGACCGAATTCCGAGTCTTCAATGATTTCAAAATTGAATTCGGAATCAAATGCAGGAAGTGCTACTTCGATCATTTCAACAACCGGAAAAAACGCTATATTTTCCAAACCAAATCTTTGCCGAACCATCAATGCCAGTTTTTGAATATCTCGTTTGCTTGCCGGTGGTACTAGAAACTCACTCAAGCGCAACCCTCCTAGTTCTTTTTATGCAGGATTTTTAGGATTTCATCCATCTGCTCAGAAGATAGCTCGTTGAATTGTCGTGCAAAAGCAAGTCCTACATCCCGTCGTCTATCCGATGCATACTCTAAAGAGAAACTCACTTCTTCACGAGTAGTTGCAAATGCATCCCACAATTCATTCTGCTCTTCATCATTTAGATGATACTTACTGATGATGTCCTCCATCATTTTATACTGCGGCTTCCGTTTTCCATTCTCAACTGCCGACAGATTTGCAGAAGAGATGTCCAAAATGTCCGCCATGTCTTTCAACCGCTGTCCTTTGTCAATCCGCAACTTGCGGAGATACTTAGCCAACTCCGTTAACATAGCCCATGCCACCTCCTCGTTTGGTATGTTTCTACTATACCTCGTACGATTCAATTTGTCAATACACTTTTGTGAAGAAATTTTACAATTTTGTAAATTGTAAAAAATTCCCCTCCGAGAGCCGGTATAACACCAGTTCCCAGAGGGGTTTCTCTTTACTTCGCCATCGCCTCGGCCAGCTTGCGGATCAGTTGCTCACCGTACTGGTACCGGAGCAGATACTCGATGGTCTGCTCTTCCAGGCCGACGCACTCCTGCACGGTGTCAATAGCGGCCTGCACCTCTGCGGTACCGTCCGGCACAAAGGCACGGCACTGCGGTGCGGTGATGGACGGCAGCTTGCGCACCGCGTCGTAGCAGACCGAGAAGCCTGCCTGCTGGAGCGATCTCATCTTGATATAGTTAGTGGCGTCCTTTGTAATGACGTCGCACTCGTAGGTCTTGCCGTTGAGCAGGACCTTTTTCTTTTCTACCACTTCGTCGTCCTCCTTCTTCGGTTCGGGTTCAACCGGCGCGGTCAGCCGTGCCTTGAACTTACGCCACAGACTTTCGTCGCGTACCCACGGCTCGGGGCACAGCTTGCCAGTGACATCATAGTGCCGCACGACGTGATCTACGTCAATGCCGTACTTCGCCATGAGATACTTGACTAGCTCGACGGCACGGTCTACCGTCTGCGGCGTGATGGTGTACTTGCCACCTACGATGTCACTGCACATTTCCACACCCAACGAATTACGGTTCATACAAATGCCGCGTAACGGGTGATGCGAGCTCTCGAGAGCGCCGCCGCAGTGCCATGCTGCATCTCTATCACGCACGGACTGCGTAACGCTGTCCTCATCGACAAAATAGTGTGCACTTGCCCGTCGGCCTGCGCCCTGAAAATAGTGCGCGTTGCCCTCGTCGGTATCGCCGTCGTTGGCGGTATAGTGCATGACGATGTACTTGATCGAATTGCCGCCGCGGCCGGAGTAGTAGTTGCTCGAATCAGCCGGCACAAACGGAATGTTCATCAATCGTTCTCCTCCCCTAATTTATCCACTGCGTCCTTTGCTGCGGACAACATCTTCTTGAGCCACTGCGGCACGGGTGCGCCCAGGTTGACTGCGTTTTCGACGATCGAGCCCAACTCCGTGAGCGTGTACCACACGACCACCAACGGGCACAGCAGTGTCGTATACTCAAACGGCAGCACGACGCCCGGCAGGTGCCCGAGCATGGCGCCGATGAGCAGATCAGCCGCACCGGCCACCATTACTACAATAACTGAGCCGATCTTGTGAAAGATGCCGTCTCGTGCCGACTTGCTCGACCACTCGCCGCGGTGCATTGCTGCTGCGGTGCCGGTGAGATAATCCACCGCCATGCAGCCCACAAACAGCACTACAAGCCAGCCGAACCAGCCCCAGAGTGAGGTCAGCAGCGCGACAACTGCCGTCACGGCCAGCTTAAAATCGTTTACTTTATCCATGGTTTTACCTACTTTCTTACGCGATAATGCGATTATATTCGTACTGTACGCGGATTGGATTGATCTCCGCATAGATGAGCGTCGTTTTCGGGTCAGTATGCCCGAGCAAATGCTGAATAACTGTCAAGTCCATGCCGGCCGACAGCGCATGCGACGCGAAGGTGTGCCTCATGAGATGCGGATAGAGTGGGCGCTCCGTGCAGCCGTTTACGCGGTTTCTGCGTCCTTCGTACCGCCGAACTCCGCAGGTACAAGCTCCGGCATACCGCATTCGTCGATCAGGATTTCCGCTACCTGCTTTTTCAGCTTCGCGGGCGCCTTATCGAAGTCACACTTACCCAAAATAACTCTCTGTGCAAAAAGCATTGCCATCATAATAACCGTCCTTTCAAAACGTTCTTGAATGTTGTTGATTAACTTACGCATAAACGACTTCTGCCATCTCTGCAATACAATCCTCATAAAAAGACTGCTGATCGGTCGCGGCGCTGACCTGCGCCTTGAGCAGCTTGTTCTCCTGTTCGGCCTGTACCAGCCGGTCAGAGATCGTGTCCAGCGCGGCCGCTGTGCCGTCCACCGCGCGGGTGTACACGGCGGTGACACTGGTCGGATCGGCGGCTGCGACCGTGGCCGTCTTGAGCGCGTACCCTGCCAACACCTCCACCGTATCACCGGCATCGGTCTTGACCGTGAGCACGGCAGCATCCAGAGCCAGCACGGCCTCGACCGACGTTTCCGCAAACGGGATCGTCAGCAGGTCACCGTCCGTCCGGTAGTCCAAGGCTTTCACATCGTTGATTTTCATGGGTTCACCCTTTCTGCGGCTAATTCGCCGCAACATATTTTGTATACTGGTGCTTGACCGTTTCGTCGTTCAGCTCGGCATAAATTTGCGTTGTCGCCACGTCCTCGTGACCGAGCAGCCGCTGGATAACGGTTACGTCCATGCCGGAGTTCAATGCGTGCGTCGCAAAGGTGTGGCGCAGCAAATGCGGATGGACGCGCTTATCCAGCCCGGCGCGCTCACTGGCAGCACTGTGGCGCTGAATGCGCTGAAAAACAGCGGAAAATGTCAGAATGTCACTAAGGATATCAGAGGTGCGGTTACAGCTTCGTTTGTTAGCGGACTTTGTTTTGTGTTTACCGCCGAAATTACTGTTTCGGGCGGCAGATGCTATATCAAAGCAGCTCGTCCAACAGGTAGCAACGAACTTACATTGTGTGATGCGGTGAAGTCGGCAACTGTCAATAAGTTTTGTAAAAACCCCTATGTTCAGTGTACGGATTCCAGCCATACCTATGAGAAAAACAAGCTGTATTTCTATAAAATCGGCTGATTTGGGGCGTGTGCATTGCTACGCATTATTCTCCTAAGACGTACTGTGAACTTCGGATATGCCGTTTTTACGCGGTATATCCGAGAAAACACGGTGCGAATATGCGTGGATTTGCGGAATACTGAGGTAAAGCAAGACATAAACAGGCTGTTGCTTCGCATTAGGAGAATAATGCGTAGATACACAGCGACGATTTTAGGCGAATTTTACCGTTACGGAAGCGGAAAATAAGCGATGCTGATCGCCGGCCAGTCGCTCTGAGAGTTGTACGTTTCGAGTTTCGAGCAGAATACAAATTCCTTGTAATAAGTGCCGGATACCTTGGCATTGCTGTTGAAATTACTACTACCCATCGAGCTGTTATAACGCTGCGAGCCTTGGTACGTCCTGCTGGCTGCGCCGTCTAAACAGGTGCGGATACCAACTGTGCCGCCATTAAGAGAAAAACACCACTGGAGTACAATGCAGGGCTTCTCATAGCGTGTAGACCAACCCATGCTGCTGTATGTTCCGGAAATAGTGGCATAGGTTGCCTTACTAAGCAGGTAATCGTATGCAACGATACTTGCGCAGATAGCTGCTCGCGCAGTTGCAGAGGCTGCAATAGCCGTCATAGCGGTAGAGGATGCAGCCACCGCCGTCATAGCGGTAGAAGAAGCAGCCACCGCGTCAATATCCTTATACGCCGCGCAGGACAGCCCCGCCAGCGTAGCAACGGACTTGCCAACCGCCAGCTTACTGCCACCGGCCGCACGCCAGATCAGCGGGTTGTTGGCCATCTCCCGACAGCGGTCCTCATCGCCGAGCAGCTCATCCCAGCTGTCGAACTCGTAATACTGACCCATCCATGTGTAGACGGCATCGTTCGCCACGTCGCTGGCCAGCAGCATGGAGCGCAGCGTTTCGCTGTTGCGGTCTTCCTTGCCTACCGGCGTACCCAGCACGACGGACACACCGCCGAGATTCTTCGCAAACTCTTTCGCGTGGGTCGGATTTTCGAGCAGCGTTTCCATCTTGTGTACGCCCTTGCGGTAGTTGCCTTTCAGGGCATTGCAATAGTTGATAAAGTCAAGCTGATTCACGCCTAACATTACCGTTCACCTCCGTATTCAATAGCCATGTAGCGGATTTTCACCGCTGTGGCTGTGGTTGTACTTCCGTTGACGAGCGTGTTCGCGCTATGCGACGGCGTCGATCCGGACGAGCCGCCGGTGTAGTAACTGCCGGTGGAAAGCGTCCGCAGACAGTACAGAAACCCGTCCGCCGTGATGCTTTTCACCTGCACGATGCCGTCAAAGTCCTCGGCCTGGCAGACGACCTGCGGTGCAGCGTCGAACGCCTCCCTAAACTTGAACGTGTTCCAGCCTGCCCCCGCGTTCGTGATAACACCGACCTCAAAGGCGGTGTCCTCCAGTTCTCCAACGTCACCGGAGCCGCCGCCACTTACAGCGAGTGCAGCAAGCATTTCAAAAGCATCTTTCGGTTCCGCTGTATCCGTATTCAGACCAAGCGCAACACACACTGCATCCGGCAGTACATTTCCCTTACTATAAACACTGCCATCCTGACTGGCATTATCTGCATAAGAGAGCACGCCCTCGATGGCCTGCCCATCGTCCATCGTAATTCTGATACGATTTGCCTTACCCAGTTCTGGTAATCTATCACGCATTAAACACACCTCCTGCCTGCATAAACAAAGTATTGGCCTGTCGGATACTCGCTGCTTTCACAAGTTCCTGCAGCCAGATTTCGATACGCCCGAGATCCCACTCCAACACATTCGCCTGGTCAAAATTCATCGTACCGTTGTACACAATTTCACGCCAGTCCGGCAGAGCGAAGAAACAATTTTGCAGTGCCTCTACGTTGCGGCGGATTCGGTCAATATCGTTCCGCGTTGGGAAATTAGCTTTTGTCCACGGAGTGTGCCGCAAAAAAACGGCTGCTGAATAACCCTGTGCTTCCAGAAAATCCGTTAGATAGGCAAGCCAGTCATTGATTCGGTTCAGGTCAGAGGCATTCCACGCGCCTTTCATCCTGCCGCCGAGCCATTCCGCGCGTTCTGCATCGGTCGCTGAACCTGCACGCACCTTGCGCATCAGCTCATTTACGCGGGCAACATCCGCAGCGGTTCGATCATAAATCAGTTTATCCGGCATTGTCCGTCACCTCCAACAAGTAGGATGGTACATTCTTCATTACGCCGTTCTCAATTTTGAACTGCTGCTTGAAGCGCCGTCCGGAAGCATTTTCATCAAATCCTGTCCACACGCTGTCAACGTCACCCAGCTCGCAGCGCATATCGCCGCGGCCATACACAGTGAACTGCGTGCGGCCGTACCACGAGAGAATATACTGCGCAGCAGCATCAGCCTGCGCCGTGGTGTGAATGAACGGATTGCTGATTGAGAGCGACTTATCCGCAGCAGCCAGTGTGCCATTTACGGTATACTCGGTATTGTCTTCATCAGCCAATCGGAACTTGATCTGTGCAATGCTGTCCTCCGGCTGGTTTTTCGGATAGCTGTTCATGTTATCTGCACCGATTGTCACACCGTCCGTTCCCTCGGGCAGGAACACTCGCAGTTTACCGGTCACTGCATCGGCGCGGAATGCGGCCTGCGCCGCCATGCACAAATACCGCAGCAAGCTGCCGCAGTTCATGTCTTTCAGTTCATCTGCGCTGTTCACCGTGAGCGCGATCTGTCCAAGCGGCTCATCCACAGCCCAACAGTTTGTGAAATTCTCGCCGAGCAGCGCCACCATCGACGCAATCCAACCAGACAGTGTTGTCGGCAGCGTTGTCGGAACATTATAGTCACGGTCAGCCAACAGACCGATAATATCTACCAGCTTGAACTCGATCGTCAGACCGTAAGCGTCGGTTTCCCAGCCTCCGGACTGCTGATAATACACGCCCAACGGCAGATACTCCGCGCCGCTCGCAGTTTCCACACCCATGGACACCTGGATTCCCTGCCGTTCCTCGATGGACTGAAACAGGCCGGAACGGTTATAGGGATTGAAGCGCTTCTTCTTGTTGTGGACCTGCAGGCTGCAAGTGCCATAGGGCGTTTTCATGCAGTTAAAAGCAATCTCCTGCATAACGTCGATGGAGTACAGCGTATCCGCCTCCCAGCTTTCGTAAATGCCCGGTACGATCTCAACCATACGGACAAAGCGGTGCGGCAGGCTCCATTTCGCAAAGGTCACGCGGATTGCGGTAACATCATGCACGGTAAAACCCTCGAAGTATACGCTGGCATCTGTATTACCGGTAACCGTTTCCCGATAACCGACGGTGTCGCCGCTCATGACTTCGACTGTAAAGTCCGTACCGAGGCCGTCACATTCGTTTTGCGAAAAGTATACCGAGCACGCCTGCATGATACCGAGGTTATGCACATTCAGCTGCACCCACGGTTTCACGGCGAAAGTCTTGTCGTCCTGACTAAGCACGGCACCGACAAAGCCGTTTTCACCTGTGATATTCGGCATACCCGGATGCAGCGCACGAGAGCCATCCAGCGTCCAGCGTTCGCTTTCCAGACTGGCGTACAGCGTGGGCGTGTCGAACACCTTGTTGCACAGCTCTTGTGATACAGATACCCACGACTGTCCCGAACTTGTAACCGGATCATAAACCAGATCAGGGTCGGTGATGTCGATGAGCGCACGCGGCAGTATACGCCGATAACCGGCTGTGATGGCCTGCGCATACGCATTACTTACCTGCTGCATCAGTTTCCCTCCACTTCTTCCAGTGTAAATGCGATGTTATTCCACAGTCCTACACCGTCCCGTGAAAACGCAAACTGCGGTGTAGGCTGCTTAGTGCAGCGAAACGAGGCGCTCTGCATACTGTCCGAAAGCGGATCGAGGAACTGCACCGAGAGGTCGCTGCGCGAACGCAGCGCCGTCAGCAGGCGGCGCATGAGGTCGTTTCCCATGTAGTCATAGGAATACTCGATCACGTGCACGCTTGACCTTACCTCGGTCACAAGCCGACCGGAGATCATGCGGATGCTCTCGCCCAGCTCCTGCTCATAACACTTGTACTTGCCGTTTTTGGTTTCCGGCAGGTCAATGCCGTTGATACTTAATTGTGTCATCAGAAATCACGCTCCACTTCCGGAGATTGTTTTGCAGCGGCTCGGATACTCGGCAGCAGCCAGCGGGCGATCTCCATGCCCTCTCCTGTCTGCAGGATGATGGTTGCCGGTCCGTCCTGCTGCGGCACCGCTGCACCGGCAGTCAGTGTGCCGATAGCGTTTACAAGAGCAGCGGTCTGCTGTTCTGCAAGCTGTCGAGCCTGCGGCAGCGTAAAGCCGGACGGTGTGTTCGCATCCATATACGCCTGCGTTTCCGATGCGGTCAGCACGCGCTCGCCCTTGTGCAGTTCGGCAATATAGCCGTCAAACGGCACATAATCCAGACCGGCAGCATGAGAGCCGTTTTTCTTAGACGAGGATTTAGAAGAAGAACCGCTGAAGCTGAGTGCGGCATCAATGGTCGCTCTGACCTCGCTGGCGATGCGCCGTGCCTGTGCCATGATCGCACTCTCCTGCGACTTCATGCCATCCATCAGGTACTGTGTAAATTCCTTACCACTGCCATAGCCGATATTGTTCAGTTCCTCAAGGCCCTGCGTAAGCGTATCACCGTAAGCCTCGCTAAGCGCCTGAAACTCGGACTGATAGAATTTCTGAGCAATTTCCAGTGCACGCTGCTGTTTGGTTTCCCACGCAGTAACATAATCCTCAAACTTGTCATCGCTCATCGCCAGCAGCTTCTCGCCGTAGCCGATGGCATCGTCTATATTCATGGAAGCGATCTCGTCGAGCAAATCATCCGAAATGCCACGCTCGTCCCGCAAACGGGTCAGAACTTCTTCATAACGGTTGAGCGCATCGATCTGTTTATTCAGATCCTCAACCTGATACCGCCCGTCCTCCTCTTGGAACAAGTCACCGTAATCCGACAGGCGTTTGACCATGCTTTCCTGCTTCTTTGCCGCTTCGTCCCAGGCATCCTCAATTTCATCAAGCGTATTCTGCGTCTGCTTGGCGAAATTCTCTGCGGTCTTGGTCGTGCTCTCGATGGAATCCACATAGTAGTCCATGTAGTCGTCGATAAGCTCTTTTGCCTCGTCATTATCCTTGAACTGCTCGGTGAGCAGCTTTTTCGCCTGCTCTGCCTGTTTTTTCAGTTCGGTTTCCTGCGACTTGAAACCGTCGATCAGCGCATCGATCTGCGCCTCACCGGCAGTGAACATTGTCTTGTTGCTGCCGGTAAAGGTTTCACGCATCTGCTGCGCGACCTTGCGCGCCTGCAAGGTGACCATTGCACTCTTGGCCGCCAGACCGAGGATCAGGCCTTGTACAGTATCCTGACCGGCACGGTACATCGCACGGGACGGTGAATGCTGATCCATCCCGGCCTTGTATGCTGCCATGTAAGCCGCCGCAGCGCGGCTGCCTGCCGCCGAGGCTTCTCTTACCTTGGAATTCAAGCCGTTAATAAGGCCCTGCGCAGAATCCGAACCGGCTCTGTACATCTCGTCGCGCTTATTAGCGGCCTGTACTGCCTTGTTCATTGCAGCCTGTACCTCGGTATCGGCGCCCGCCATGGCATCTGCCATGGCATCCTTACCGGCGGACACTTCGCCCATCGACTTGACGATCTGTGCGATCTCCGCGTCTGTCGCACCGGCAAGACCGGCCAGAATAGCAGCGCTTTCGGTCGATCCGTCAGCCAGTGCAGCCGCCAGCTGCTCGATGCCCTCGATATTGCGGTTCTGCAGGCTCTGCATATTGGCCGCATAGTTCTGCATATAAGTGACTTGACTTTGCAGAGCGGCCTGTACGGTCGATGCGGAAGTTTTGGTCGTGTTGTCCATCTTCTCCCACTGACCGATCTGACTCTCAATGCTTTCGACCGCCTTGGCTGCCGTTTCGTTGTAAAGCTGCACATAGGCGTCGTATGCCTGCTCGGCCGAGGTCGCAGCCTTTTGCAGCTCCTCCGGCAGTTCGGCAGTTGCCCCCGCGAGCTCCGGAGAGGCTTCTGCGTTCTGCTCCATAGCCTCGGTCAGCCGGTCAAGCTCGTCCGACAGTTCGCCGCTGGCTTCGGCGCCCTCATCAACGGCATCGTTCACCGTCTGCTGCTGATCGCGCAGCTCGGCGGCAGCTTCGGCATTGGCGTTGATAGCCTCGTTGTTGCTGTACAATTCGCTTTCCAGTTCGGCACGGCGTGCGAGGTCATCATCGCCGAGGGCCGCCAGTTCGTCATAAATCTCAGCGTTCCGCTCATTCAGAGAGTTGTTCTCCTCGGTCAGCGCGTTTTCCTGCTCTCGCAGGTCATTGAGCGCCGCACGATTGGTCGCCAGTTCCACCTCAACATCAGCCTGCTGCTGTAGCAGCTCAGTCTTGCGCTCATCAAATGCAGTGTCGATGGCAGCCTGTTTCTGGGCTTCGATGTTCTCGAGCAGTTTTTCCGTGTTCTCGCTCAAAGAACCGGTATTCTCGTCAATAGTGAGATTGAGGTCCGGATACAGTGCGTTCAGCTTGCCGACCAGCACGCTCATTTCCGCCTGACTTTCGCTTGTCGCGTTGCCCTGCTCCTGCAATTCCCGCAGACGGGCAACGTAACCGGAGGCGGTTTCGGCACTGGCCGCAGCCGTAGCAGCTGCATCTGCTGTGGCGGTCTGACTTTCCGCGACAGCATCCTTTGCACTGCGTGCCGCCTCGGTCATATCAGAGAACGATTCGGTATCATCATCGACCGTCAGCGCCAGCGTAGCAAACGCAGCGATGGCGGCAACGGCAGCTGTGCCGACCAGATACATCGGATTTGCGTCCAGAATGGCGTTGAATGCGGTCGTTGCGATCTCTGCCGCCTTGACGCCTACCGTATAGGCGGTCACGCTTGCCGTTACCACGCCCATCGCCACAGCCGTAGCGGTGAACGCCTGCACGAGCGCCGGATTCTGCTCGATGAACTGCGCCGCCCAGACAAAGCCCTCGGTCCCTGCATCCGCAAGATTGCCGATTGCCGGTGTCAGCGCGTCACCGATCGCCGCCTGCAAGCCGACAGCCGCGTTTTTGCACATCTCAATTCGGCTTTCGGTCGTTGCATAGCGTTTTCCGGCTTCTTCGCTGAGTGCTGTGTTCTCCGACCACGCCTGCGAGGACAGCGCGACCGCACCGCTCAAGGTATCACTTGCCAGCGCAAGGCTTTTGAGCATATTGCTCTGCCGCACGCCGGAAAGTCCCATCTCATCCAGCACCAGCACAGCGCTTTCGCCCTTTTCGTCCAGCTGACCCAGACCGGCGATAAACTTCTGAATCGCTGTGATCGGACTGGTGCTCCACAGCTTCGCAAACTCGGTCGCAGAGACACCGGCCACATCGGCAAACTGCTGCAAGCTGTCGCCGCCCTTTGCAGCGGCGCTCTCGATTGCAGAAAGCGTCTGTGTCATGGCGGTGCCACCAGCCTCGGCTTCAATGCCGACCGAACTCATCGCCGTAGCCAATGCCATGATCTCGGATTCACTCAGTCCGGCAAGCGTACCTGCCGAGGCAAGCCGCGTAGACATCGCCACAATATCCGCCTCGGTGGTAGCGAAGTTGTTGCCGAGCGCAACGACCGTCGAACCCAGACGTCCGTAATCCTCCGCAGCCGTGCCGGTAATGTTGGCAAACTTGGCGAAGGCACTTGCTGCCTCATCGGCGGTAAGGTTGGTACTGTTGCCCAGGTCGATCATCGTCCGCGTAAACGACAGCACATCATCGGTCGCAATGCCGAGCTGTCCTGCCGATTCCGCAACGGCGGATATCTCGGTCGTAGTGGCCGGAATTTCCGTTGCCATCTGTCGGATGCCGTCCGAAATCGCGGAAAGCTGTGCATCTGTGCCGTCAACCGTTTTGAACACACCAGTGATGGCGCTTTCAAACTCGACCGATGCCGCAACGCAGCTTTTCAGCCCCTCGGCAATCGTCCGCAGACCTCCGGCAACACCTGCCGCCGCCAAAGAAGATGCCAGCGTATCAATGGCATTCGCCGTACCCTTTGTCTGATTGCCAAACTCATCAATGCTGCTTGCCGTATCGCGGAAGCTGTGCTCTGCCTCCTGCATATACTGGTTGTTGCGCTGCACCTCGGTTCCGAGGTCGTTCAGGTCGCTTTCGGCATAGTTGAGCTGACGCTGCCACTCACTGACACCACGAGCCGCCGCCTGTTCTTTTGCCTCAGAGGCTTCCAGCGCGGCGCTCAGTTCCGTTATCTCGTTCTGGAGCTTTTCCTGCTCCTCTGCCGTATCACCGGTGCTGTTTTTCAGCCGGTCAAGCTCCTGCTGTGCGGCAGTCAGTCTTGCGCGGTATTCCTCAGTTGCGGAAGCGTGGTTCTGCTGGGCGCTCTGGGCGTTCTCCAACGCCGCTTTCAGAGTTTCTACTTTCTGTTTCTGCGCTTCAAATGCGCGGCCGAGTGCCTCACCCTTGGCTTTCAGCGCTTCCATGCTGTTTGCGCTCGTCTGATACTTGCTCTGCACCAGTGTCAGCTCGGAGCGCATGGTTTTTATTTCATTGTTGCAGTCGCGGATCGCCTGCTTATAGGCACTTTCGCCCTCAATGGCAAGCCTTGTACTGATTTTTCGTGTAGCCATTGTTTTTCACTCCAAAAAGCGTTGCATTCTGCCCTGTTTTATGCTATATTGAAAGCACAAAGGAGGGTTTTTCATGGGTGCTGTTTTTATCTATCTTCCGGTCGGTATTACGGCTGTGATCGGCTTTGCCTGCGGTATCGGTTACGTTATCCGTGAAAACCACCGCAAAAAGTGCCGTCGTGCGCGTGACCTTGCCATTGCGAATCTGGCGCAGCAGCAGGGTATCACCCTGTACGAAGCCCGAAAGATCATAGAAAACGACTGAACACCGTCCGTCTGGGCGGTGTTTTATTGTCAGTCAATATCCTGCTTTGGCGGTCGATGTGCCCGTGCGTAGCTTTCCAGCAGATCAAACACAACGCCGACCGGCAGCAGCATGGTTTCCTTTGCGCCCAGTCCGTTTACGGCTCCGATGCGGAGGTAGTCTGCTTTGACCGCTTTGCGGTTCTTTTTTTTTGCAGTTCAGCCAGTCCGAGGTCGGTTTCCTCCTCCGGTACATCGCGCTTGTAGCCGCGCATGAGTGCCTCTAGCACCGACTGACGCATAGCAATCACGTCATAGGGCATGACCGCAGCACGCAGTCGCTCCTCGTCCGGCGTTTCACCCCTGTCGTAGCCCTCATATCGTCGAGCCAGCTCTCCCTGTTCCGCAAGCAGGCAGAACACGCGGCACAGATTGACAAAGCCCTCCGCGGTATTGTCCTGTACAATCTCGCCAAGCTGACGGTTCTCGAACATATCCTGCGCAGCAAACATCGCATAGCCGTTGAACAGCAGGTGATATTCCGTGCCGCACACGGTCGTTTTTACCTCATTCATATCATTTCCTCCGAAATGGAAAGGGACTGAGCAGTTTCGTCAGTCCCTTTTTCGCATTTATCAGCCGCCGGCAACAGCCAGCTTTTCCTTCAGCCATGCAAGCGCACTCGCCTCGGCGCCGTCACCGGTAAACTCCTTGGTGATACGCCAGTCGCCGGTATTGCACGCGAACACGGTCAGCGTGGTCGGCGTGGTGCCAAAGGTAATGCTGTTGCCACGGGTTGCCGCATTGTCGTTGCCGAGCGCCGCGCGTACCTTGGGATAGAAACAGCCCTTATACACCTTCTGGCCGTCGCGCATGAGCACCTTATAGTAGCCGAAGCCGCCGTACGGCGCGGTATCGCCCTTATTGAATTTCAGCTCACCCGTGCTGCCGGAATCGCCGGTCGCGCCGTAGATCACCTTTGCTACCGCGTCTGTCATATCATCGGTTTCCAGCGCTACCGTACCGGAAGCAAACTCGGAAAGCTGCTCTTTGAGCGCATCATCCGCGTACAGCTCGCCGCTGGCGAGGTTGACGGTCAGGTTTGCGCTGACCAGCGCGCCAACGGTCACTGCCGTGTCATAGGCCGGCAGTGCTGCCGCCGGTTCGGTCTTGAACGGGGCGAACATCGGGCATTTTGCTCCAAACTGTGCCATAGTTTTTTCCTCCTTACAGTCCCTTGGACGTTAGATAGTCGTTGAATTTCTGTTCTTCCTGCTGTACCGCCTCTCCGGCGGCACGTTCTGCACCGTCGCGCATGAACGGACGCGGCGGCTGGTTCTTCTTGCCGTATTCGTTGATATAAGCGACCTCGGCATTGCGTTTGGTCTTGTTCGGACCATTCGCGGTGCTGCCTTTCGGATAGATATACACAGCCTTGCCGTCTGCCGTCTTGCGCGGTGCATCGTGTCCGATCGCGCCGAGCGTAACGCCGGTACGATGTACGCCGTAGCTTTCGCCGGTTTCCCTGGTCACGCGCTCCACGACCTTTGCACCTGCCTCCAGCATACCGTCCAGTACTCTGTCCGGCATCTCGGAAAGCTCATCAAACGCGATGATCAGCTCATCAAAACCGTTCATGCTAATCCCCATCGTTCCAGCCTCCTGCGTACTCACACTCGAAAATGTAGTGCTGACTGGTGCTGTCCGAGGCATTCTCAACCTGCGGTGCGGTAAAATCGGCGGCAAGCAGTGCGTTCCGCAGCAGACGGCGCGTTTTCAGCGTATTCTCGCCGCGCGGCGCGAACAAATGCACCTGCACGAGATAAACTGCCGCCTGCGGCGCGTCATCGCTGAACGCCTGCGGCAGTTCGGTGTACTGAAACGTGCAGTAGGTCGTTTCCTCGCCTGTGTACAGGTCAGGAACGCATACAGAAACCACCGGCAGCACCGCTGCTCGGATTTTATTGTTCATGCTCATGCTATCCCTCCTGCGTCAGCCGTTCGCACCAGATTTCCATATACTCTCGCGTATCGCCGTAACGGTTAAGATACACAATCTCGTAATCTGTTCCGGCGTACCGCACAAGCATCTTCCGGTCAATGGACTTTGCCGTGTGCCGAATGAGAAACCGCACCTTTGTCCGTGCAAAATCCGCATTCGCCTGTACCAGCTCAGTACCGCTGACCTGTGTCAGCTTAGCCGAGCAGGTATGCACCACCGTTTCCGTGATGGTGTCATAACCGTCTGCATCCGCTGTACGGTCACGGCGAATGATCTGAATACGGTGCTTCAGTTCTCCGGGATTGATATTCATAGCAGATTCCTCGCGTGCAGTTCCAGAATACTGCTTACTACGCGGTTCGCATTGGCAGCATAGCGGGTATCCGGATACATCGTGCGGTTATCGTAAAGATCCTGGCACAGCACAAGGAACGCAATGGAAACGTCCTCATACCTGTCCAGTTCTGCCGCTGAAAGCCCGGTATAGTGTTCGATATACGACCGCGCAGCCTGCATGACGGCGGCGAGCAGATTTTCGTCATACTCGCCGTCCTCCAAACGCAGATAGCCAGCGGCGGTCCCTATCGTGATCTCGCTCAGCTTCATGCGCTGTCATCCTTTCCGTTACGCAGATTTCATATTGAGCACGGCCAGTTTCTGGCTGTCCGTTACCTTGCTGTCGAACTCGAACCATGCCACAACGCCGATGGCGTGCTGGGTGGCGTACTTCTCGCGCAGCACCTGAATGGAGATATCCTCACGCAGGTTGACTGACAGGCCGCTGTAATCGCCATACAGTACAGCGCTTGCACCTGCCGCCAGCTTCGGCATATTGTCGGACAGATACACCGGCTTGCCGAGCAGACGGTACGGAAACTCACCGGTTACATCGTCCTGCAGCAGATAACGGCCGTTGGAATCCTTGAGCTTCTTGAGCGAAGTAAAGGTTTCGGGCGCCATCGTCCAGCAGGCATTCGCCTGATAGACCTGCTTGACCTGTGCCTGCAGCTCGATCAGCTCATCGGCAGTGATAGCCGTTGCCGATGCCGCAGTAACAGCAGTCGGCGTAGAGAGTGCACCGGTCGCCTTGCCGGAGGTGCCATTTAGCAGCTCCTTTTCAAGGAACAGCGCGATCTCCTCTGCCATCTGGTTGATGATGAAGTCGGTGACATTGAACACGCTGTTGTTCTCCACGCTGTTGCCGATCAGGGTCAGCGCACCGGCCAGATAGCCGCTCAGATCGACCGAAGTAAATTTACCGGAATCAGCGGTCAGCTCGGTAAACTCGGTCTGGTAGCCGACGGCAATGTCATGCGTGGTGTTCGCCTTGCCCCATACCGGCACCTTGAGAGTACCGTTCACGCGGTAGATGGTCGCGCCGGACAGGATCGGGCAGCGGTCGCGCACAGCAGTTACGATGCGGTCCGCAATACTGGTCGGAATAATCGCGCCGTTGTTTGCCATAGTCAGATTCTGTTCACCGGCACGCAGTTCGGGTGCGCGGCCGAGCACATAATCGACAAAGGCGCTCTCCTCTGCGGCAGCACGTTCCTCCGCAGCAGTCGGTGCAGGCAGATTGGACACGCCGCGAGTACGCTCTTCGCGCTCGATGGTTGCATCAATGGCGCGCAGCTCGTTCTCTGCCGCGTCGAACTGTGCGGCTTCCTCCTCGGTCATGGCGCGGCACTCGGTATCCGCCGTGCTGACAAGGGTTTCCATGTTCTGACGCAGCTCCTCGCGGCGCTCCATCAGTGCTTTCAGATTGGTCATTTAGGTTCCTTCCTTTCTCGTTACCGCCTGCACACGCTTGCGATAGGCGGTGTTGTCATATTTCGGGGTGATCTGCTCAACCTGCAGCGGCGTTTCAATCGTGCGCGTTTCAATCTCGACCTGTGTGTCTGCACGAACCTCGACCGAGGTCGCGGAGTACACCGGCGTTTTGCGAACGACCAACGTCAAATGGTCCAGATCGAGCGATTTGACCTTTCGCAGCGGCAGGTCGTCGGCACGCGGCTCAATATCGTCCTGCACGTTATACATGCCGAAGCTCCAGCCCTTGACCTTGCCCTTTTTCGCAAGCTCGATGAGCGTTTCATCGGTCACAAGCACGTCGGCATGCAGACCAATGTCGTCCTCGAACATCTTGAGCGTGCCGTCATCCGTGCTAGCGTACACATGGCTGTTGTCGTGATCGACCGTGACCGTGATGTTGCCCGCTCTGCCGATCGCCTGTTCAAACGCGCGCGGCTCGATCTCCTCGATGACCTTGCCGTGCGGCGTGATGACCGGGCGGCTGCGTTTTCCGGTAACATTCACATAACCGGAGATATGGGCGCCGTCTGCGCGAATTTCGATTTTCATAGCGTTTCACCTCCTTCCTGCGGTACCTGCAGCGTTTGTTCTGTCATGCGCTGCATCTGATTGGTATTCGGCGTGTAGATAGTATTGGTTTTCGGGTCGTAGAGAACGTCCTGCAAGCCCAGCTTGATCCATGTCAGGCCGAGCGGCTCCATGTCCTCTGCAAAGCGAACCTCGTCCACCTGCATGAAGTTGGCATCGAGTGCGGTCTTGTAGGCATCAAACCGTTCTTTCATGCTGCCCTTGAGCAGTTCCTTAGTATCGAACGCCCAGTACAGCGAGCCTTTCTCTTTCTCCAGCAGCAGATCACGGTTGAGCGCACACTCGATGACTTTCATCAGAGGGATTGCCGCCAGCTTGGCAAGGCTTGCCGTATCGCCGGCCGTGCCGCCCATCTCTGCGGTAGAGATATGAAAGATCTTCGCAAACTCCTCTGCGTTGGACTGCTTGTTTTCGTTAAGCTGCATCTCGACCGAGGTGTTGCTGCTCTCCTGAAATCGGATACCGTTGTTGAGAATAACTACATTGTCGCTGCTGTTGCTGTACAGATTGGCGAATGCCTGCTTGAGTTCGTCCATTGAGGCTTTATCGAGGCGTTTCTCACTCTGGAGGAATCCCTTTTTGTTGCCACCCTTTTTGACGAGATACAGCTCAAAGCACAGCGACTGATACGCAACCTCGATCAGCTTGGCATTTTCTTCGGTGATGGGAACACCGACCGCGCCGTCTTTTGTGTTGCGCAGCAGCTTGAGAAAGTCGAACGGACGATAGACCGTGCCATCTACCAACAGGTCAAAGTCCTTGAAGATGGCATCTGTGTTGCGGTTCACTGCTACGCGGCTCTCATCCACATAATGCAGACTGCGAATTTCTCCGCGCACGCGGTTGATGTAGGCATAGCCGCCTTTACCGGTGTAATAATCGCGAATCATTGCGTGCCAAAACTCATTCGCGTTCAGCGTATCGCCGGTTTCGTCGTTCAGCAGGCGCACCCGAGGGTCGTTCGGCACCTCAATCGCTTTGCCGTTTTCCTCCCGGTAGAGCTTTACCGGCGTACCGGCTACCACGTTGGCGATCAGGTCGATACCTCCGCTGACCGTCGGCACCTGTAAAGCCATCTGCTTGGTTGCTTTGCCGCTGCCGAGCAGTGCGGTCAGCAGCGCATCTTCAAACATGGTTTCGTCCGGGTCGGCGCGAATCTCCTGGCGCCGAAAGCGTTTCAGCAGTCCCATTTGCTTGTCCTCCTTATGTCTGTGCAATGAAATCCTCGCTGCCGAACAGCATATCTTGCTCGATCAGGTAGGTGGCATTCAGCAGAGCGACCACCATATCCACCTTGCCGGAGGATTTCTTCTTGTTGACGTATTTATTCAGGTTAGTGTCCTCGGTGCAGCGTGCGTTCTGAAAGTTGATCTCCAGCATTGCATTTTCATCGTACCGGAATCGACGACCAAGGATTTTCTCTTTCAGCAGCTTGGTCGGACTGTGCAGCACACTCGAATGCTGCTTGATCTCTACGCACTCCATACCGGAGGCCTCCAGCTTCTGCACAGTCGAGATAGCGTTCCAGCGGTCATAGCCGCACTGGATCACGCGCACACCATACTGTTCCTCCAGTCCGAGAATGAACTGCTCGATAAAACCGTAGTCGATGACCTCATCACCGCAGGCAAAGCACGCGCCCTGCCGGATCAGCCGGTCGTAGTCCACATTCTCTTTCTTTATTTTGAACAGCTTTCGGTCCGCAGGAAGAAACCCCCACACTTTTGCGTAGAGTATACTGTCCTCGGCGGTCGCCATCGCAACGGCGGTATTATCGTCCGTCTGCGACAGGTCAAGCCCGAGATAGACCGGTTTGCCGCGCCAGAAATCGAGGTCTTCCTCACGGCGGCACTCCCGCACCTTTGCAATATCCACATAGCCCTCTACGCCGAGGCCCTTATACTTGATATTGCAGTGCTTACACAGGAAGTTCTCACGCTTGTTTTCGTAGAGAATCGCCATGGTGCGCATATCGCACACCGCCTCAAAGATATTCGGATTGCTGACAGCTGCCGGATTCGCCTGATAGATTACGGTGTCATCTGTCTGCCAACAGTCGCGCATGGTCAGCTCGGTGTCCGGTTCGTACAGCAGAGAAAAACGCCTGCCGGAAATCAGTCCATCGAGTACCTTTTTTGAGATGTCGATCTCGTCCAGCATGGCGTTGTTGTCGTTCGGGTATTGGGTGGAAATGATAATGCCCAGCTTGGAACGCAGCGTGATCTGTGAGGAACGCATGGCCTCGATTGGGTAAGCATCCATCGCACCGGCCTCATCCGCAAGAAAAGCGTTCGCCAGCTTGCCGTCCATCTTGTCCTGCGAATAGGCAAGCGGCACATACTCGCTGTCCGTCAGGCGGCAGCGTATCTCGCTGCGCAGCACCTTGAACACGCTTTCGTCTGCCAGCGCAGGCGATGACTTGATGATTTTGCGAATGGCGATCTTCAGCTCGCTCGACAGCTTGAGGTCCGGTGCGACCGAGAAAAAACGAGAAAATACCGGCTCGGTCAGCATGAGCAGAATGAAAATGACCGCACTGTTGAAGGTCTTGAAGTTCTTGCGGGCAATTTCCAGCAGAGCGGTTTCATAGTAGCGACGGCCGTCCGTTGTTTTGGTGCAGAACACCGCCGTGATGAGCAGCCACGCATAGTCCTCCAGTCCGTCATACATCGGGCAGTTCAGATCCGGATGAATCATCAGCCGCAGCAGCTTGCAAATGCGCTTGTATGCCTTCTCGTCGATGAGCGCCTCCGTGTTCCGTCCCTCTGCGATGTCCAACCACTGTGCAGCCTGCAGCTTAACGTAGTGCGGAGCCTTTGGGTTATCATGCTGCACGCACCAGCGGGCATAATGCACTGCGCGGCTGTCAAGAATCGTCATCGTTCAGAATCCCCATCAGCGGATTTTTCGGCTCGGCTGTGGTTTTAGGAATGCTGCGCATGGCCGCCGAAATGGTCATAGCGCACTCTTTCTCAATGTCGAGCATCATGCGGCGCTTGGTTTGGAGCTGCTTGTCCACAGCAAGAATGTTCTTCTGCATCTGCGCCTGATATTTGTATCGGTCTGCTGCTTCCAATTCTGTATTCTCGGTCAACTCGTCCAGCTGATCGGAAAACAACTGCCGCTTGCGCTCAAAGTCCAAACATTCAGCGTGCAGCATACAGTACCGGTTGATCGTCGCCTCGTACAGCGCCTCATTCTTTCCGGCAGCTTCGAGCAGTCCCCTGATACGCTGCCACTCCTTATGTGCTTTCTCATTATCCTTGACCTCCGGACGCTCCCGCATTTTCTTGCCGGTGATGAGGGCATTTTCCGCGGCAGCACGCTGCCGGAGCTCTGCTTTCGTCCGGTGCGAACGCTTTTCTTCGCCCAGCACGGCGGTCGTTTTACTTGGTCGGCTCACTTGCCCTCACTCCTTTGCAAACTTATTTTGGGAATTATTTTTACGCCGAGGTCCGCGGTTGGTGTACAGCCTGTCTCTTATACACATCTCCGAGC
>OWIK01000086.1_pt1 | contig 38652 bp, 49 predicted proteins | sample 1732691 | NCBI WGS metagenome assembly OWIK01 (sample SAMN05065743, study PRJEB22554) | human gut metagenome | biome: ENVO:2100002; feature: ENVO:00000062; material: ENVO:00002003 | host: Homo sapiens | place: USA | reverse complement strand
CGCATGTCTCGTGGGCTCGGAGATGTGTATAAGAGACAGATCTCAAACGAGGTGCGCACCTTTGTCTTTGATTACGCTGCAAAACTACGGAGAAATAGAAGCGTATGAAATGAAGAAAAAAACATAAAGAAATCCCTTTTTTTATGTTTTATTTTAAATCCGGAAAAACCAAAAGCGACACCCGTCAAAAACGAAACGTGATTTTCGGAGCAAAAACGAAATGCGACAAAAATAGTGAAGGCGACACCTGAAATGGCATCGCCTTCATTGCATATCAAGGCTGAATTATACGTTTAAATCAAATTTCACATCCTCTTCCCCTGCCAATAAACGGTGAGTTTTTTCTATATTATTCTCATAGATATGTACGTTCCCGAAATTCAAGGTTATGGATTTCAAAGGCAGGTCTATTTGTCGCGCTATCAGGTATAAATGATAAATATCAGCCGGAAGCCCCAGGTTGGCATCAGAACTTCGCTGGTAGGCCGACAAAACAAGCTCCCCATCCTCTAATTGGAATTGGATCAAGCTAAGGCATGGGGCTTGATTGCTTTCCGCATCGGTTGCGCCGAGAAACAGCACATAGTTCTTGCTGTTGCGCTTCTCCCGGTTGATTTTGGCGACCAGCGGCGGCAGTTTCTCGAAATAGGTCGGGTAGCTATTTATAAGGATGTTCCCGCAATAGTCCCACCAGGTGATTCCTGCCTCCCTATACTTCTTGATATCCCTTTCGCCCTGCATGAACAGTCCCAACTCGTTTCTTAGCTTCTTACGGGCGATGTTGTGCCCTTCGAATATCTCCAGCAAATCCAAAGGGGCAAGGTGCAGCCGCTCATTCAGCAGATATGTGATACTGCCTTTCTTGTTCTGCTGCACTTTGCCATATTCAATAATCCGGCTTAAAATGTCGTGATATTTGTTCATTTTCTCTGTCTTTTAAATAGTATTAAAACAGTATTCAAACGGGAATAAAATCCACTTGAACATTTGCTTATCTCACTGAAAATCTTTATATTTGTATAGTATTAAGCAGCTTTCTTATACAGCATGATGTCTGTGTAGGATGCACTGTAATTCATGCGTGCGTTGAACTCCAGTCTTTGTGCTTCTTTAAAGGGATTGCCTGTTGCTTTATTTCGGTCTATCCATTCACACAGTTCGACAATGGAGGACTTATTGGACGTAAAATAAACGTATTGTTTGTCGCATAGTATTGTCAGCACGTCCAGATAATCTGATAGCTTCCAATACATGTGATAAGTGCCTACTTCGGTTGATAGATAAGGCGGGTCTACCAGAAACACCACATTTGGGGCATCCTTGTATTTTTCAAACAACACCTTGTAATCACAAGAAGTGATTTCAATGCCGGCCAGATAGTCATCGCATAGCGGATAACCGGTTTTTCTCACCTTGTTGTAAAAGGTTTCCTTTTTCAAATCTTCCAGATTCAGACGGTATTTCATGGAGAACAACAAGGAAGCTGAAAGGGTAATGTAATCGACAAATCCGCTTTTCTCCTCACTTGAAAGGCGTGCGACAATAGCCTGCTTTATTTCTTCCGGAATGTGTTTGTCACGCGGACACCCTTTTACCATTTCACGTATCTCTGCAAGTAACGCATTGGTACGTCCTATGTTTGCCAGCCGTCGCCTGTAATTATCAAAATCGTTATATATAACCGTCGCATCCGGTTTTTCGTGCCTGGTTATATGGGATAACAGTCCGGAACCTCCGAACAAATCAACAAAAACAGCATCATCAGGATATTGCTTCAACACTTCTTTGAATTTTGTTGCAAACATCCTCTTTTGTCCGACAAAAGGGAGCGGCGCGGATAAATATTCTTTTTTCATGTCCGTTTCATTTTATTTTTTTGCAAAATTCGGGGAATATTCTATCTCATAGCAATTTTCCAGCAAAACTGCATTGCAGGTTTCCTGCATCTTTTTCCTGTGTTTTTATAATAAATATTAACTTTGTGCCCGGAATCGGCTACGGTTGCCGGTTTCTGGCGGAATTTTCCATCCCCGTGCGCTTCTCCGTTCCGACTACAGCTCGCATACGTATGGCGGTGTGGCGTATGCGTATGCGGGCAGCGCTTCGTCGGATGCGGACTCGGGTTACGGTTCGCGTCTCGCAAACAGAAAAGAACTGCGCAAAGGCCGGTTTCAGTACGGTCTTGTAAGAAATTGGAATCCACGGTGAAGGCGGACGTGTCCGCCGCTGCCGCTTCCGGGAAAATGAGCCATGCCACCCTTTGCCCACCATAATATATAATGGGCGGAGAGGCAAAAAATCACGGCGCGTGCGGCCATGATGTTTAGTAGGTTTTCTTCGGGATTCTCGAACAAGATCCGCCGCCAAGACTGAAGGATTATTATGAATGGTTTTACATGAAAAGGATTGGTTACGTCATCGAAGAAGTCATCGAACGGGGCAACATGGAAGAGTCTTTCGATTATGTGCTGCGCGGGAACAGGCGCAAACACAGTCGGGAAGGCCGTCGGCTCCTGCGTAACCGCGAAAAGGTCATTAACGGGCTTATCGGGCGGATTGCCGACGGTTCGTTCCGCATCTCCGGGTACCGGGAATTCCCCATCGAAGAGAGGGGCAAGCAGCGGATTATCCAGTGCATCCCCATGAAAGACCGCATCGCTTTGAACGCCATTATGAACGTGGTGGAGAAGAAACTGCACTCCCGCCTGGTCAAGGATACCGCAGCCAGCATCAAAGGGCGTGGCGGCCATTACCTGCTGGAACGTATGAAACGCGACATGGAGGCAGACCCGGAAGGCACCGCATGGGCCTACAAGTGCGATATTCGGAAGTTCTACCACAACATCAACCAGGAGGCGATGATGTATGTCATACGCCGTTTCATCAAAGACAAGAAACTGCTTGCCATATTGGACGGTTGCATCACCATGCTGCCCGAAGGGTTGAGCATAGGGCTTCGCACCTCCCAGTTCTTGGGTAACCTGATCCTGTCCTATTACCTTGACCATGTGATAAAGGACAAATGCGCTTTGCCTTATTTCCGCCGTTACTGCGACGACATGCTGACCCAAGCCGGGTCTCCAGAAGAACTGGAGTTGGTTGTTGCCGTAGTCCACGAATGCGCAGGGAAAGCCGGGCTGGAAATAAAGGGGAACGAGCAGATTTTCCGTGTGGCCGACCGGGGTATTGACTTCTTGGGTTACATCACCTATCCCGACCATGTAAGAATCAGAAAACATATCAAGCAACGGTTCGCCCGCCGGTGGAAGCGGGTCAGGAGCAAGCGGCGCAAGCGGGAACTGCTCGCCTCGTTCTATGGCATCTGCAAGCACGCCGACGCGAACCACCTGTTTTATAGTATAACGAACATTAGAATGAGTGACATGAGAAAGTTTGGCGATTTGAATTTAAAATGGGAACCGGCCGACGGGAAAAAGCGGTTTGACTGTCCCATCGTGCCTATCGGGGATATCGTGAACGTCCCCATCGTATTGGAAGATTTTGAGACCGGCATCAAGACCAAGGAAGGTGAAGACCGCTATCTGGTCAAAATCAAGGCCGGGGGCGAGGACAAGAAGTTCTTCACCAACTCGGAAGAAATGAAAAACCTGCTCGACCAGATGCGGGACGGTGATTATTTCCCTGTGGAGACGACCATCAAACGGGTGCAGATGGGAAAAATCACCAAATACAAGTTTACTTGATACAGGCTACGGATTTGAATTGGACAAGAGCCTTTGAACGCTGTTTAAACGGTGCTCAAAGGCTCTTGTTTTAACCGTTCCTCCCATCGTCATCTGCCACATTCTTCTGACAACCGTCGGAGCACGTCATACACTTTCCTTTCCGATATGCCATATTTGTCAGCCAAAACCGCCACAATATAGGTTTTCTTATCCCCTGCTGACTCCATCTTCAGGTAATCATCATACAGGCCGGCAAAACGGTAATCCCCAGCCTTTAATCCAGACTCGCTCACCATGCGGAGCAAATCTTTATGAAAATAAAGTAACTCAAAAACTGTCATAATCCCAAATATTATGTATTTTTGCAACATCTCACTTACTAAACGAATAGCACGATCGTGCGCGACCCAGAGGCATACAGCCCCCGGTCGCGCGCACGGTCGTGCTTTCGTTAATATGTAGGTGAGATGACTATTGACAGCCGGGGGCTTTCTTTTCTTCCCCCCCCCTTTCGTTTTTTATTCCATATTGACAGGTTTTACAATCGTAGGCAAATCCTTCAGGTCATTCGGGTAACCTGTTTCGGTCGTCAGAATGCACCGGTAGAGCACACCGTACTGGGTGTAATACTTGCCTTCCTCGAACGCCATACCCTGCTCGTAAGGTATCGGATCGCCTTCCGTCCCTGCGTGTCGTTTGTCTATCCGGGCATAGAGAGCGGCGGTTTCCATTGATGGAGGATACTGTGCCTGCGGTGTATGTCCCTGCAACACGCGCCACGGCTTGTTCTGGTAGCGGATGATCGCCCCCTTCTTCAACTCTTTCCCTAAGGCGCATACTTCCTTGAAGGTGCGGAACGTGTTCGCTGCAAGAAGTGCCACGCTGTCGGATATATCCGTTTGTTTCAGGTTGGCATCCTTTTGCAATTCCAAAAGTTGTGCCATCGGGTCAGCCTGTATGCGGGTGATACGCCCGCTCTCCATCCGCCCCATGAAGTCGGGACATTCCAATAGGGCGCCCATATTTTCCAGTTCCTCGTCCGAAGCATCCGTGCAGGAGCGGGCGATGGCCGCTTCTATTCCTTCCGGAGTGGGACGGTGCTCAAAATCCGCTTCCACGAACGACACCTGCCCTTCCTCGCCGTCCGGTTGAACGTCCCAGCGGACGCGCCATTTACCTATCACAATATTCAAGCACTCCACAAGGGGAGTAGTGATGTTGCCGTTATGTCTTTTATTGGTTGCCATTTTTTAAAATTTTTCGACGGGGCTTCGCCCCGATCTGGATTGTTTATACACTTTATAAATCACAATACTGGTAACAGCTTGAACGCTTCCACGCTTTCCGCTTCGCGGCATACGCCTTTGAAGGCGAGACGCGAACCGGAACCCGAGCCCGCAACCGACGAAGCGCTGCCCGCATACGCATACGCCACACCGCCATACGAACGCGAGCTGCAGACGGAACGGAGAAGCGCACGGGGAGAAGAAGATGTTCCATTCGGCCACCATTGGTAGTCACAATAGCCGGTGTTGTCCGAACCATTTTTAGGGTCATCATCGGTGGCCACCAAGTCCAAGAACTTCCCGAATTTCATCTTCTTGGGATAATAACCGGTATAATCCGGTATGTCCAACACCCTTGTCCCGCTATTTGCGGGATCGTTCACCGTTGCCGTTCTGCTATTCGCAGGATTATCGTAGTCGTCCACCCACTCAAGTTTATTGCCCCACCAGTTTTCCAAGCCCCAGAAATTAATCGACTGGCTGTCACCATTGCCGCCGCTGCCTTTCGTGTCGGTCATGCCGAGTGAATCCGTCTGCCCCGTCTGCTTCCGATAATCATTCGTTCCCAAACCGATTTCTTTCTGGCAATTCGTATTCCCGTACATCGCATAGTACAAGCAACCTAATACACAATGCATCTGCCAATCTACCAACTGATAACCTTTTCCACGAGCATGGGCAAACTGTTTCCAATTTGCCTGTGAGACACTGCCGGTACTATCCACCCCGCTACGGGAATAAGCCTTATTTCCGGTTATGTAGCCTTCATAAACACCGATTAATGTGTTACCGTCCCATTCCACATAACTATCGTCTATCTTTTCTTTGGCAAATGATATGTCTACCTGGTCTCCTTCCGTCCCTTTATAGAAAAATCTTGGAGGCTTCATAAATACATCGCCTTCGTTGCCGTTTAGTTGGGCCGCTGTCCCGTCATGGTATTTCGCTCCCCCTTCATCTTTCAAACGGCAATAAGTAGTTTCCCCTTCTGCTGTTTTCTTGGCTAATACGCGATGGGAATTTTCCTTGATCCACCGGATGACCTCGCCGTTCACGTCACCCGTTATCATCGTCTCCGGGTCTGCAATCGTTTGGTCAATATGGATTGTGTTCGACCGTATTTTTTTGTATGCCATCGACACGCTCCGACTGGCTTGGTTCGCCGTAAACGACTGGTCTGCCGGCTTGGTATAGCCGGTAAAATCATCGACCGAAACAGTATAACCCGTACCGGTCGGAACTTTGACGATAACCTGTGCCCCTTTGCCCGTGCCCAGAACCTCACCGCCGGAAGTCTTTTTCACCGTAACGGTGCGTCCGGAACAGTCCGCGCTGTCATCGGTCGTAACGCTGACTGTTACCTTTTCGCAGGAATAGCTGAAAACGATTTGACGCTCATTCCCACCAACGGCGACAAAGCTCTGTTTGGCCGGTGTCGTATAGCCGCTGGCAACTTCGACACTTACCTCATAGCTCATGTTTACCGGTATCTTAACTTCCAATGCTGTGCCTTGCCATGTCAGGACCTGGTTCTGATCGGAATATTGAACCGTCACTTTCTTGCCAACCAGTGCAGTATCGGGCGCACCTTGGTTGCTTGTTAAAGTAATGACGGCCTTTTCCTGATTAGCTGATGTGCCGCCGCTTCCGGCTACGCGCCAGTCTGCCTTGCCGTCCTTGATGTCATAAAGCTGGTAGAACACGTAGTCCTCTTCTTCCTCCTCATAGACGCGGCACTGCTGGCCGATGGCGAAGGCGCGCGGTTCCTCGCTGTCTTCCGGCGTGTAGGTCAGCGTGTCTTCCGTCGGGGTGGCCTCCAGCGTAGGGGTCTCGGCATACTTGCCGCTCAGGGATGACACGAGGCTTTCAATCATTTCAACTTTGTCACCGAACGTGCCGAGCGATTCGTAAAACTCTTCTTCCGTACCTTCATAACCACCCATCTGTGCGGCTTGCCATGCGGATAGACCATACGCAGGAAGGTCCGCATAACAATGTTTCCCGTCGGATAGTTTTGTCACGATCTTGCCGTCGTCACGGCGTTCAAACAGCCATACATTCTCTACCGGAACCGTCTTGTCCGATTCCCACTCGGCTGTCGTTTTCACAATTTGCTGGTAGACGTAAACGCCTGTTCCTGATTCATTGCTCATTTTAAATATCCTTCTTTAATGATTACACATGCTTTTGTAAAATCGGTCTGTCCCGTCAGGTAAACCGCGCCGCTGTGCGCACCGCCACCACCGCCGGAACCCTCGCCGGTACGCTTCCATACTGCCTTGCCTTCCGTATTGTCGTGGCATTTCCAAAACGTCTTGTTTCCGTATTCATCCACTGTCCACACTTCCACGCCGATATCGTAGCCGTCATCCGTTACGGTCGGGATATGGTCGAGGTAGGAAGGCATTTTCTTTTCCAGCGCGGTGATCCGTTTCCCGGCTTCGGTATCGGCTTTCTTCAACAGTTCGATAGCTTCCGAAAGGCTCTTGTCCGCTTTCTTCAAATCCTCCAACTGTTTTAGGATATTGGTAAGCCACGTTGCCTGAAGTTTGTCGAAGAAGGTTTTCGCGCCCTTGTCTGTAATTTCGATGTAGTCCGTATCTTCCGGTTTTGCCTGTACCACTTTGGCGTAATGCTTCACCGCGATGTCGCGCACCACGTCGTCGGCGTATTCGCGCTGGAAGTGTTCTTCCGCCTTCACCAGATAGACCGGAAAGACTTCCACCTCTTCGACTGCCGACAAGGGGAGCACCATGCCGCCGATGCTGACCAGACCGGCGGCAATGCTGTCAGCCGACACCGCACAGCCGCAAATCACGCAGTTGCCGTATTGCGAAAAGAAGCCGTCCGCGATGCTCAGCCCTTCGCCCTGTAATTCCAACAAATCGTTTCCCGACCACTTGCGGACGCCGGGATATTGTACATGCCGTTTCATTTCCTTGTTACTATTTTATAGGTTCTGTCTGCAATCTTATACCTTTCGATTTCCGCACGGACCAGGTTCAAATCGACGCCTTCCGGCACATAGACGATAAAGTCCACGTCGCGGAAACTCTGCCCGCCTTCGCCCTCCAGCGCGATTTCCGGCATCGGGTCGTCGAACAGCACCCAGTGTGCCGGTTCGGAGTTCAGCCCCACATCGAGGAACTGGTCTTCGTAGCTCTTTATCAGGATGCCGCCGCCGAACGTCTTGTTCAGGTGTCCCTGCAGGGAGCGGTGCTGGCTCGTAACATGCACCTTGTAGCGGTAATAATCACGCCACTCGGCAAACGCATCCCAGACGCTTTCCAAATCCAGCAAGGCACGAAGCCAGGCGAGGCGGACCGTCTGCCGCCGGTGCGGCGCGACATACTGCCGGATTAGTTCTTTGAAATTCAGAATGATGTCCATAGCTAAATGTCATTGATTGAAACCATTTCCAGCTTGCTGTCCTCCGTATAGTTGAAATATCCGGCGTGCAGGGTCGCCATCGTATCGACGGGCACGAAGTCTTCGTCTTCCGTACCTTTCCGTGAGAGGGAAACCAGTTTGGCGGTAACGACGCCCGTTACGGACGTCACCGCTTCCAACAGCTTGTGGGAATAGATTACGCCACCGAATTTCTGTGCCGTCTTGAACTCCTCCAGTGCAGCCCTCACCGCTTCTTCCACGGTGTCCACGGGGTTGGCAGGGTTGTAATAGACCTTGATACTGTATTTCACTTCGTCCGCGTCGGTCGAGATGACCTGCGACTTCGTACCGGCAAACTTGATGGCATCCACATAGTTTTTGAAGTTCAGAAGCTGGTTACTGGTCAGCGGCACGATCTTCCCGCTTTCATCCTCGGTGGCTACACGGAACATGATGGTATTATCCTCCGCCACGTTCACCGAAGCGATTTTCACCACGCGGGCCGATTCGTCCACTGTTTTGTATTCCAAGAGACCGGTCGTTTCGTCGAACACCAGTTCATGCCCCATCTGAAACTCGTAACACTTGTCGTTGTACCAGGTCACCGTGCCGGCAACTTCTTTTTCCGCATCGGCATCCATCTCCGCCTTGAAAGTATCCAATACGACTTCAAAGAGGTAGATGCCGTATGCCACGCAGTGCACCCAAAGCCGCCACTCGGCAGCGGCCGACGTGGAGAGGCTGAAAGTCGTTTGCAGCCTTTCCGTAATGCTTTCCTCTATTTGCTGAATCGTTCTTGCCATTGCGCTTCCATATAAGTTGTGATGTTACGTTCTATCTTCTTTACAACCGTCTTTTTTACAAGGCGGCTGTCGTCATCGATCAGTATCCGGCTGCCGACCGCCAGCTTGATGTCCGGATAAAAGGAACCGAGAAAGCGGCCCGCTTCCACGACGGCCGAAGGCTCGTTTTTCAAATCCGGGTTGTTCGCTATGATTTCCCCCATCGCTTCCGCAGTGCCGTAATATTGCAGGGCAATGTCCAGCAATACCTGTTCATCTTGTACCTCAATCGTTTTCATAGCTTGCTTCCACGTTCAAATCATTTGAATAAGTGGCAAAGGCCACCTTTGTTACTTTCATGCCGTCGGCCGTAAACTCCTTGCGTGTAGCGCGAAGCAGCCCTTCCGGATCATTATCCATCATGTAATTTACCGCCCCGACACCGGCTTCCGCTTTCTGCCGGATATGCCCCTTGTCCGAATAAAGCAGGTCGCGCTGGTGCTGGTAGGTGCTTTCCGTCACTAATAAATCGCCGGTTGTCAAATCCAGGTCACCGTCCGGTTGTTGCTTGTAATCTTTCATGTCTTAACCCTCCAGATAATTAGGCAAGTCGGCCTGTATGGAAGCGAACTTTGCTGAGTTGATCGGTGTGCTTGACGGGCCGTGCGGTGTCGTTACCGTAAGGGCCTGTATCGCCGTCAGCATATCGTCCAGTGTCTTTTTCAATCCTGATCCGCCGCGCGTGATGGTTACACCGCCTACTGATGCCTTGATCGTCGTAGAATCGGCGGTAATGGTGAGCGCGTCCGCTTCATGAAGGGCCTTCACCTTGTCGTTGGTTACTTCCAGTTTCTCCGCGTCCACATGGACGGTTATCTTCTCGCCTTTCTTGATGTCGATGTTTTCGGTATCGATAATTACTTCCAAATCGGTATCGGTAAATATCATCTTGTCTATCTCGGTGAACTGACACACGAACAGTTCGTTACTTTTCCCGATCCGGCAGACCAGCACCGTACTTTGCAGACGCGGGATAAAGGCGAACCCTTGCAAATCGGCATTCACCAGAGCGCGAAGCCTTACGTCGAAATAATCCACCTGATCATCGCGCTTTATCGTACAGGTAAACTCATCCTCGTTTACTTCGGTAACGACACCCTGGAACACCTGGTCGCCGCCATCGCCGAACCGTTGCTGAAACTTCCGGCGTAATTCTTCCATTTCCTTACTCATGCCTTAATCCCGATTTCAACGACACGCCGACCGCCGCCTGTCCCGAAAGACGTTTCCACGCTTTCGATGAAGTAGTCGCCGCTCCGTTCATTATACACTTTATCCTCGATGCTTGCCACCATGCCCGGAAGGGCGTAGGGAAGCAGGAAGGTTGTTATCTTGCCCCGGTAACCGTCAAACGAGTACCGCTTCAGTTCTTCCTGGGCAAGCGTTTTCAGTTCCGCCGCGTCTTTCACGTCGTAATAGTAAAAGGTGCGTGTTTCGCCGCCGTCCTCGCCCAGCTCACCTTCTATTTTCGTGCCGTCCTTGTAATAGCATACGGCTTTTACTTTCAGTTTCACGTCCTCGGCCAACTGGTATTTCAATTCGTTGTCGCTGATCACGTTTTCCCGAAGAACATACTTCACTGTTTCGCCTTTCACGCTGTTCGCCTTTCCGACATGGAGCTTGCCGTTTATGTCGAACCACGCGACCAGCCCGTATTCCTTTTTCAGCAGGCCCAGCACCCAACTGCCGGGCTTGTTGTTGATGACGAAGTTCTTTAGCGTCAAATCGACAATTTCGCCCAACTGGATTCCCGTTAGAATGGTGTTCAAACAGTCTTTGAGCGTTGTTTCCTTCTTTGAGAAAACACAGTTCAAGAAACGCAGTTTGTAATATTCGTCCTCGCATTCGATTTCCAAGGGGACTTTGTAGTTCAGCCGCTTCACATAGCCGATAAACTCGGTGTTCAGGCTTCCGTCATAACCCAGTTTGATTTCCACCTTGTCGCCGACCTTGATAGCCTCGGCCGTCTCGATATGCGTCGGCGGTTCTCCGGCGTGCTTCAACACAGCCGTTACCGGAACCTTGACGACGGCGGTCGCCGCCAGGTCGTACAGGCTCCGTTTTATCTTTACATCGTAGACGCTTTTAAAAGAGACCGAACCGATTTTTATTTCACAGCATAGTACAAACATATCATTCCAGTATTAATTCAAAACTCCGGTCGGTCACTAATTCCATCGTGAACACCTGCGCCGTTTCGCAGCCTTTCATTTCGGCAAAGTCGATGCTTTTGATAACGACCTTGTCCTCTTCGTCCAGAAAGATGTCCGTCAGGGCGCATTTGAGCGTGACCGATTCATTGATGTTGTAAAGCTCGTTCAGGGCGTTAATCTGCTGGTCGGGAAAATCCACGTCCAAGCAGACACCGGCAATGCGGATTTCGTAATCATCGACGGAGATAAGCTCCTTGACCGTACCCTTGCGCCCGACCATCGCCGTCTCGACAATCGTCTTTTTACCGCGTATGGAGATAACGGCGTTCGGTATCTCGTATTCCGCCCCTTTATGCTCCAGCACTACCGGCATGAAATACCAGCGGCCCTGCGCGTCTTTTTTGCGGAGCGTCGAGCCGAAGTCGGAACTGGTCTTTTCCGATGCCTCGTCACCGGAATAGGAAAACTTCTCATCCTTGGCATACTTGGCAGGTGCATCGGGAATGAAGCCGCCGGGGTAAGGGATGCCCTTGTACCCGATGACGTTTAGCAACATGTCACCCAGGCTGAACTGGCTGACCCGCTTGAATGTTTGCGCCACCTCTTTGACCGTATATTTCGTTGCCATATCTTAACCTTCGCTTAATTCGTCCAATATTCCCAATATCTCGGTGCGTATCGTATCACCGCCTTTCCGGTCGGTGTTGGCGACGTGGATAACCACTTCATCGCACACCTTCCCGATTTGGATGCTGCGACCGCTGTTGTTATATGTCCGGCTGTTGTCGGTCGTAAACCGGTTGTTCGTCTCCTGAATGTTTTCCACGTTGTAAGCATCGGATATATTTGGGGTTGCAATTTCCGGCACATCAGGAAGCGGTACATTTACCGGAGGTATAACCATGTCAGGAACCGGCATTTGCGGAACGGTAACATCCGGTACTTTTACCGTATCATTGATTTGAATAGGAGAAGGTAGAACTTCCGGCTGCTCCATGTTCAAATTAACAGGCGTAGTTTTTTGCGCTTTCACCTCGCTAACCGGAACGGAAGTAATGGCCAACGGAACCAATACCGCCGCCGCAATCTTCCGGACGTTCTGCATGATGTCGGCAAGGTAGTTTGTTTCCTCGCCGCCGTCGTAGGATTGTGTCCGGTCGTCCGCCTTCGGCAAAGAAGGTCGCACTGCTTCGGATGCTTTCTTCAGGTCGTCCGTTTTTTCATTCGCTGCCGATGCACCCATTTGCGGTTTTAAAGGAACCGTTACCGGCTCCAGTTTCCGGGTGACGGCAGTGTATTCGGCTGTCTCATTCAAGTCGGGTATTACCGGTTCGTCATCCAACCGAAGCGTCGCTGCCTTTCTCATGCCGGTTTTCCTCTCAGAAGATGTACCGACCTTTTTCATCAACGCGTCGAAGTCCGGAACGTTTGCCGCCGGTGCCGATACTGTAGCCGGGACTTCCGGTATCAGCCGATTCGCTGCATCCGTATCGCTTATTTCCTGCGAAGCTGCCCAACTGTCGCGGCCTGCCTGTTTCCCCTTTTCCCATGCGGCGGAATAATTTCCGTTCTGCAAGGTATTGTAGGCTACGGATACCGGATTAGCACCCAACACGCCTTCGCCGATATCCTTGAACCCGTCTTTAGCGAGGGTAGCGGCTTCTTTGAAGTTACCTTTCAGGAGGCTGACTATCGCCGAACAAACGCCCCCGATGCCGGACAATACCTGTTTGAAGGGCTTCACGATGCTATCGAGCAAGGTACGCCCGAATTCCTTCACCACTTCCCATACGCCGAGAATCGCCATGCGGAATCCCTCGAACTTCTGCCAGCAGTAAGTAACGGCGCCAATTACGGCACCGATGGCAAGGGCTATCCATCCGAGCGGCGAAGCGTAGAACGCCGCGTTTAACGCCCATTGCGCGGCAGTCAGGGAGGACGTGGCAACGGTCTGCGCGATGTCCAGTACCTTCTTGACCCCACCGATAAGGATTGCCTTTTGCGTCCAGGCGTAATTCAGGGCCATCGCTGCGGAAAGTATACCGAGCGTGGCGGTCAGCCCGACGATGACCGGGTTCCCTTCCTGAACCAATGCGTACCAGCCGCCGAAGAAGCCGATAACGGTATCCAATACGGCGGACACGCCGGAAAGGATGCCACCTGCCACTGTCAGTCCCACGCTGACCACCGGCAGCATCAGTTCTCCGACCTGCAGGCCGATATTCTTGAACTGGTTCCATACTTCGGTCGCCTGCTGCATGGCATTCCGCGAATAACCGAGCGCGGCTTCCGTCTCGCCCGTGGCATTCACCACGTCATTCATGGAGTCCGTCAGTTTGCCGATATCAGAAGTGAGGACGGCAAACGCGCTTTTCGCCTCCTTGTCCACCAACCCGACCTTTTCGAGGAACGAGGATTTCTGTTCGTCGTTCATAGTCCCCATTACGCCCTGTAGGTCGGTGAAGATGTCCACGACGCTCCGAATCTTGCCCGCATCGTCGAACACCTCCACACCGGCGGCAGAAAGTTTTTTCCTTACGTCCACCCGTCCCAGCACGGAGAAGGCGTTTTCCATCAGCACGGCGGCACGCTCGGCCGACTGGCCTTTCCCGGTCATATAGGCGAATGTTCCCGCCACCTCCTTGTAGGCGATGCCGAGGTTGTCGGCACCGGCTATCAGGTTCGGCATGTAGCGGGCGAAGTCGGCAAACTCACCGGCCCCGACACGTTTGGCGGCAAAGAACGTGTCGAGCACTTCTGCCGCCGTCGTGTTCTCCTTGCCCACGATGGAAAGTGTCTGCGCCAAAGCCGCCGACACGGTGTCAAGGTCGGTGAATCCCGCCTTGCTCCCTTTCAAGGCCGCATCCAAGATTTGAAGCGACAAGTCCACATCGTCCACCTGCGAGTTGATCGCCTCGAACCCCACCGGTACCACCTGTATGTCGGTCTTGTTGTCGGCGGCGATCTGTTTCAGCTTCTTCTTCAGGCCGTCCAGGCCGGCTTCGTCCAACTGGGCGGTGATGTTCACGTTCGCCATCGATTCGTCGAACGTCATTCCGGCGGTCACGGCGGCACCGATGGCGGCTCCTCCGGTGACAAGCGGGTTCTTCAGAAGTCCCGCACCAGGGATGGTATCGAAGGCTTCCGAAGCCCACCGCTTGAACTTACCGCCACCGGCTGCCGTTTCGAGCCGGTCGATTTCCTTTGTCAGCTTTGCAATCTCGCGGTTGTATTCCTTTATCGCCGGGATGTTGTCTGCCGGAATCCATTCCTTTTCGGCTTGCAGGGCATCGACCTTCATCTTCAGCGAACCGATGGTCTTTCCGGTATCGCGTGAGACGGCATCCACCGTGCGGATTTTATCCTGCACGCCGGAGAGGGCGACCGCCGTCTTGTCGGAGGTCGCCGTAATGCTCCCCAGCTTGGCTGAGATTTGGTCGCGCAGTGAAAAGATGTATTCTATCTTGTTTGCCATAATTTGCCTATACTGTGGATGAAGTCGAATTTAACCCATTCTGCCATCGCCACCTGCAAGCCCCATTCCTCGTCGTCGAGCGTGGAAGGGTCGATATGCAGGTAAGCCCGGATCATGGCATCCGCGAGGAACATCCAGCCGGGCTTGTCCGCGAGGCTTGTCCGGCTTATAACTTTTTTAACTCGGCCTCCTTGACTTCTATAAGGTCGCCCAACTTGGCAGATACGCCGAGGAACAGCGCGTCGTCCGTCTTGATTTCTTCGTCACCGGCAAGCCAGCAGTTTTTCAGGAGGATTTCGTTGTACTTCATCGGATCGTTCTTGCCGACCACCGCCGCCGCGCCGAGTGTTTTCCGGTCGGGGCGTTTCAGGTAAGCCACTTTGTCGCCGACAGTGACGCAAAACACATCACCGTGTTTCTTTTTCCAATTTTCAATCTGTTCGGAGGTAATTGTCTTTGCTTTTTCCATTATTCTGCATTTTAATTAGGTTACACTACATTATATTCCACATCGCACGCGATAAAGGGCAGTGCGTGTTCCGAATACAGGTCGCCTTCCTTCATGCTGTTAGGGGCTTCCGTTATGGATGCGTTCACCACTTTGTCGGTCTGCACCACGCCGTTTTCCGACATATAAGTAACGATGACGTCGAATTCCAGGTCGGTCACATCGTCGTAGCCTTTTTCTTTGGCGGCAGCGTGCATCGCAATCAGTTCGGACTGGAGGACGGTTATCGTGCCCTCATATTCCTTCTTGCCCATCTGTATGCCCCGCGCTTTCTTGCCGGTGGCATACAGGGCTTCCTTTGAACGCTTGGACTTGTATTCGATGCCGCGCAATCCTGCTACCGGCTTGCCCAGCAGCACGACATTCACATCAATCCATGCGTATTCCTTTGTGTTGAAACTTGCCATTATTCACTTTTGTTATAAGGGTTGTTAAACGATAAATCCACATTGATTTCTTTCAACAGGGCGGTCGGCACGATCTTCGCCTGAATCTTCAGGGAGTTTGTCGAGATCAAGTCCTGAGCCGGGTCCACATAGGCGGTAAAACCGGAGATTTCACCCTCCATGTTCACGTTGATGTTACGGATAATCAGTTGCTCGTAATACTTGCACATGGCCGTCGGCACCTGCCCGGTGTCCGGGTCAACCTCGATGCTGTCCATGATTTCGTCGATGTACGTCTTGTAGCAGATGACAAGGGCTTTCTGGATGACGCGGGTAAGGCTCAACCGGTGGTAATCGTCCGTCGTGGCCACGGCGGTCGGGTCATCGTTCAGGTAATAGCCGTTCTTGCCGATGAAGGTACGGTAGAAGATATAACCGGCGTCATGCAGCGTGTTCCAGAGGCTGTAATCCTCTTCCGGCGTCTTTCCGTCCGTCAGCCAGCCTTCCGCAGCGATACTGCCGTCACGGACACGGGCGATGGAAATGTTCACCGCACACGTGGCCAGCCTTCCGAGCACCTGTCCGATGGCGGCGGAATAGAATTTGCCTTCGCCCACCTTTCCGTCCGAGGCCATGACTACCGATACGCAGTTCTGGCTGCCTTCGCGCGGTTGGTACAAACCGGAAGTTTCGCCGTTCCATGCCAGGGCAGGAAGCAGAACCACAAACGGGGCGATTTTCTCCATATAGTTGTCCACGACCTGCTGTGCGGCGGTGACTGCGGTCACCACGTCCTGGTCGATGCACTTGGTGAGGGTCGCTTCATACGTGCTGCCGGGATTGACATTGATGCCGACCAGTCGGATGCGTCCGGCTGCGGAATCGATCAGCTTTTTAAGCGGAGCGCCGTCGTCCATTGCGCAAATCTCGGTCAGCGTTGTATCTTCCTCCACTACCAACAGGTGAAGTTCCGCACCGTCCCCTGCGGCTGTGTAAAATGCCATGATGTCCTTATACAGCAATGGGTTATTTTCCTTCGTGATGTTGTATTTTTTCAAGTCGCTTGTTCCGGCAAGGACATACACCTTGTCAAGCGCAAGGGTCGAATCGACCGCTTTTCCCGTAAGAATCAACCCCGCAATACTGTCATCCGACAAGGTGACGGTACCGATATTGCCGTTGCCCAGTGTTATATTTACATTTGGTAAACTCATGTTTTGTTTCGTTTTAATAGTTTTTGAATACCTTTCAAACCAAGCCAAAGGGCAAGGAGTGAAAGAAGTGTTTTCCCGATGCGAATCCATGTTTCCTGCCACCACGTAAGGCGGTTTACTTCCACTTCGACGGGCTGCGGCACGTAGATGACGGAATCCTTTGCCGGTATGTAAACCGTATCGGGCTTTACCTTTGCCTGGTAGTCCAATCTTCCGTTCTCAAAATTGAGACCCGTTTCCACACCTTTCGACTTCAATTCGTCGTATGCCTTCAGGATGACCCTGTTATTGCTGTCACACTCGAAAAGGGCGGTCATAAGCGCCGAATCGGGCGACAGATAGACCGGCACCAAGCGTTCGGTCACCAGGTTACCGGGAAGGACTTGGGACTGGGGCCTCACCAGCTTCGGACTTCTGCAACTCATCGCGCACAGGACAAGCAGCAGCATGGGGACAATTATTGACCTTTTCAACGGCACGGCGAAGCCGCGCCAGTTCTTTCCGTACTGCATTGATTTCTTTCTTTAGGGGTTCGACCACCTGTTCCATCAGGATGGACATCCCGTCTTTTACATTCTTTAGTTCGTCGCCCCGTGTATCCGTCTTGGAAGCCTCTACCTGTGCCCGAAGTGATTCAAGTTCGGTGTTATACTTCTTTCTGAGCAGCAAACTCTGAATCCATAGTCCAACCGGTGCAGACACGACACCGAACAGTAATGAAATGATTTCGGAAGTTTCCATCCTGATTTTACAAGGTTTTATTATTCGTTCAACAATTCCCAGCCGGCTTCCACGTCGGCCATGACCGCCGGGATACCGTTTTCGACCTGGCTGATGGCGGAGGCAAAGGCGCACATCGTCCCCTTGTCGTCCACGTCCGGCACATACGTTGTCGGTACCTGCATTTCCTTGCAAACGCGGGCGATATACCCGGATGTGTTGTTTTCCGTATGCGGTGCCCAACGCCTTATAAAGTCGGCGATGGTCTGGCAGCTGTGTTTTTTCCGGTAATTCTGCAAGGCGCGGATAAGCGCGCGGTAGCCCCATTTCATTTCGGTGAACTGGAAAAAGTCCGGGTCGGACTGACAGGTTCTAAGCCCTTGCCATTTGTCCTTTGTAATCCGGATATTGCCGGGGTTGCAGTTCCTGATGCCACGGGGAGTTGTCATGCGTCACCTCCTCCCGCTTCCTGCGTGCCGGATGCCGCTGTCGCATAGTCCGACATGATGGCTCCCATCGCGTCTTTTTTCTTCGGAAGCACGATAAAGTAATGGCGGAAGTTCACGAGGCTGCGCTGGTTCAGCGGGTCGGTCTTCGCTTCCGAGTAATACATCTTGGTACTTCCCGATGCCTTGAACACGCGCTTGGTGTAGAAAGCGACGGATGCCTGGTATTCGTTTGTACCGGCTGCGGTTCCGAACTTCACCTTCGTACCGGCAGTCCCGTACACTGGATTGTCCGAATACTCGTACACCTCGAACCCGTACAAGTTGGCGATTTTGCCGGTCGTGTAATTGTAATACTGGTCCTTGAACTTCTGGTCGGTCAGCAGAAGGTCGTTCACGTGGTCGCTGCACAGCACCAGACGGCGGCCCTGCACGGGGATTTTCATCTTGTCGAACTTGTCTTTCAGGGCGACAATATCCGACCGTTGCAAACGCCTGCGGCCTTCCGTCCCACCGTCCACGATTTCACCGGTAGTTTTCAAGACCGGGGTCTTGGCTGCATTACTATCCGGTGCCAGCGCGTGGATAGCCTTTGCAAACTTCTTTTCCTTGATGGCATCGGCATGGCGTTCTTTCAGGCTCGCCATCTTGTCGTAGGAAGAGGCATACAGTTCATCGTCCGTTACCGGGGTCGGCTTGGTCTGGAACTTGTCAAGACTGAACACCGCATCATTGTCGGTGATTTCCTGAACCTTCAACGGATAAGTCGTGTTATTCACCAATACCTCCGGGTCTCCGCCGACATCGATCATGTGGATCACATCATTCTCGGCGTACTGTGAATAGTCGGGCAGCCCGTCGAGGAAGGTCGCCACGTCTCCGGCGCGAAGGGTCTTGATCAGTTCTCCCGTCCATACTTCCGTCAGCACCCCTTCGCACAATGCGCCGGAAGGCATGAATTTCCCTGCCGCCAATGATACGCCGATGGCAGTAGCGGCCCCGGCCATTTGCGGGACACCCATCACGGCGGCAATCATAACACCCATTACTGCGTTAAACAGCAGGGCAGCAATCGCTTTGATTCCTTTTGCTTTCATTTGTTTTTTGATTTGTTTGATTGATTAGTAATTGGGACAATCCACGCCGTATTCCGCCTTGTAGAGCTTCATGTAAGCGGGCTTGTCATTCGTTCTTAATTCCATGATTTTATCAGCCGGCACGTCCGACAGCTTTTTCCATTCGAGCGTCACCGAACCGCCGGAAGCAGGACGGATGATGTCGAGCGGCTTTTGCGCCGGGGTCATGGCTTCAAAAGTCAGCTTCAGGCTTTCCAGCCCGACCTGTTTGCCGAGCGCGATAAAATGCGCTTTCTTCTCCGCCGTGATGCGCCGTTCGGTAATGGCCGTCTCGACAGCGGCGGTGATACCGGCCAATTGCATTTCTTCCTTTTCCTTTCTCAATTGCTCGTTGGCCGTCTTATAGCCCAACAGCACTTCGATGGTGGAAAGGATTTCACTTTCCGTTGCCGTTTCCGGCAAGCCCAGTTTAAGGGCAATCGCTTTAAAATCCATCTTTTTGTCTGGTTTTTGAGTGTTATTAATAAGCAGCGGAAGGCTTTCGGATTCCTCGCCGGCCGCCAGTTTCAATTCCTTGCCTTTAAAGGAAAGCATCAGGGGAAGCGCGTTGTCATTACCGCCTATATCCACCATGCTGACCTCGGTCAGTTTACTCTTCGTAATGGTCGCACGGTATTGTCCGGGTTTGACATGCTGCGCATCATCGCTTACTTCTATGACATCGATGTTCGCACTTGCCATGCGGAGCGTGCCTTTTTCCCATTGGGCTTTCGCCTGTTTGCTTTCTTCGCGCACTTCATCAAAATAAGGCTCACCCGTCACCCGGCCACCTTCTTTCTTTATGTCCTTTATACAGCCGATGATCACGCCGCGCCAGTGCATCCACAGGAGCACGGGGTTCTTCTCGTATTGGGAGATGTCCATGCCCTCCGTGCTGATCCACGTGCCGTAGCAGTTGACCGATTCGTCGCTGATTACAATTCGTTTTCCCATTTCGTTTTCGTTGATACGCTGCAAACTTACAGGCATAAAAAGGGCAGGCAAAAAAAGTGTGCAATGCTTACACAGATGTATGTAACGGTTACACACTTCTATGTAACGCTTGCACACTTTGTTGCCGGGCGGCGTTTTCCTTTACAATTTTGCCGGAAAGCAAATCATTTTTTATGGCTTCAAAAAAAGAACTTGAAAAAACAAAGGAACTGGCCCGGCTCTATTATCTGAATGGAGATACACAAAAGCTGGTGGCCGAAAAGGTCGGGGTCAGCCGCGTAACCATCAACAAATGGGTGGGCGATGGCGGCTGGGATGCGCTGCGTACCGCCAAATCCATCACCCGGAAGGAACTGGTCGCCAAAATCATGCGGAAAGCCGATGAAAGACTGGAAAGCGGCGATATGAGTGCCGACGAAATGGCAAAACTGGCAGCCAGCATTGAGAAAATAGACAAACGCACGGGCGTCACGACCATCATCGAAGTGCTCACCTCTTATAACAACTGGCTGGTGGCACGCACTCAGTTCGACAAGGAACTGACGGTGGCTTTCCTTAAAGCGACCAACCGGTATCAGGATATGTTCATCGCTGAACAGGTCTCGGCTGAAAATCCGGGACTATAACAGATAAATGTATATGAGGGCACAGACAAGCCAAAAGGAAGCGTTGAAAAGGTGGAAACAGCTTTGCGAGACAATACAGAATTTCTCCACCGTCAATACAGCCGAAACGAAAGCGGAGCAGCTGGAGCGTATCGACCGGGCACGGAAGGATTATGCCTACTTTGTGGAGTATTACTTCCCACATTATTGTACAGACAGCGAGACGGGAAAAGTCATCCCGTCGGCAAAACACCACATTGAAGCGGCAAAAAAGATTCTGAGGAAACGGACGCTGAAAGCGGTATTCAAATGGGCACGCGGCCAGGCAAAGTCCACCCACATGGACGTCATGATACCGATGTGGCTCATGGCCCAGAAAAGGCGCGAGATAAACGTCATGGTGCTGGTGGGCAAGTCGGAAGATGCCGCGAAAACCCTGCTCGGCGATGTACAGGCGGAACTGCAATACAACAAACGGTACACGCACGACTTCGGAACGAAGTACAATGCCGGCACCTGGCAGGACGGCGAGTTCGTCACCTCCGACGGTGTGGCCTTCTTCGCCCGTGGTCGTGGCCAGTCCCCGCGCGGTCTCAGATACCGGAACCGGCGGCCGGACTACATTGTCATCGATGACCTCGACGATGACGAACTGTGCGAGAACGACAGCCGCGTCCGCAAAGCTACCGAATGGGTAAAGGAAGCCCTGTTCGGTGCATTCGGGGCAGAGGGCGGACGTTTTATCATGGTCGGCAACCTGATCAGCAAATGCAGCGTGCTGGCAAACATAGCCGCGTCGAAAGGCGTAGAAGTAAGCCAGGTAAATGTTCTGGATAAAAACGGAAAATCCGCCTGGCCGGAATACTGGACAGCGGAGCGCATCCAGGAGAGGCGGGAGTTCATGGGCTACCGCGCCTTTGAAAAGGAATACATGAACAACCCGATCAAGGAGGGGACGGTATTCCGCAAGGACTGGATTCGTTGGAAAAAGATATTGCCGCTGGATAAGTACGATGAAATTATTGCCTACTGCGACCCTTCGTTCAAAGGCTCGACCAAGAACGACTATAAAGCCATCAAGGTATGGGGCAAAACCGGGACGGAACTGCACCATATCCGCGCCTTTGTCCGGCAGTGTTCCGTTGCCGAGATGGTACGCTGGTTCTATGACCTGCACGAAAGCCTGCCGGAAGGGGTGATTTGCAAATACATGATAGAGGCGAATTTCCTGCAAGACACCTTGTTGGACGACTTCGAGGCGGAAGGCAACCTTCGCGGATACCAGTTACCCATACAGGCCGACAAACGGAAGAAGCCGGACAAGTTCCAGCGCATCGAGGCCGTATCGCCGCTTTGGGAACGCGGCTTTGTCTTTTACAATGAGGATTTGCAGAATGATCCGGATATGCTCTGCGGTATCGAACAGACGCTTTCCATCGAAAAAGGCAGCAGCACACATGACGACGGTCCCGATGCGGACGAAGGGGCAATCAGTGTGTTGCAGAAACATTCGAGAATACAGAAGTTTAAACCGAGCATCGGCACACGCCGGTCTCCTAAAAATATGTGGTAACATGAAACAGTTTATCAAAGATTTTATCCTGAATTACAGAATCAGGCGGGCCGTCAAATTGGCCGATGAACTATCCAAGGCAAGCCGCCGGAAATACATTGTTTTATTGGTGGCCGGTGTGCCGAAAGTATATTCCAAACAAGACCTGAAACGGATGATCGCGCAGCGCAAGTTCCGCAAAGGGATAACCATTCAGGACTTGGAAAAGAAAGCCATCCTGATAACCGCGTAGCCTATGTTTCTTACAGAAGAAGATTACATCGTGGCAAGCAATACCGCGCTCGGCGTATTGCAGCAGTCCTCCGAGGACAAGCGCTTGGCGGCGGAACGGATGGCAGTCGAAGAGGTATCCGGCTACCTGCGCAGCCGGTACGACGTGAAGAAAATATTCGCCGCCACCGGTAACGGACGTAATGATGTGGTGGTGATGCGTACTTGTGACGTGGCACTCTACCACCTTTCCTCCTGGCTGCCTAACCGGATGGGGCACGAGATTCGGAAAGAACGCTACGAACTTGCCCTTAAATGGCTGGAAGGAGTGCAGGCCGGAAAGATAACGCCCGACCTTCCGACCATGACCGGCGAGGACGGCGAAGAAGATGTGAACAACCCCGTGAAGTGGGGTTCGGGAAAAAGCAATACTTATATCTGGTGATTATGGCAAAAAGAAACAAAAGATATTCCGGCGGCAGTATGCGCATCGGCGGCTTCAATCTGGCGGCAGCTAAAGACAGGAAGCGGCTCCAGGCGCTGACCGTCGAACTGAAGTTGCAAGCCGAAGCCCTGACGCAAAAAGACATGCGCTCGTGGCGGCAGGCATGGCAGCAGGCTATCGACATCGAGAACCCGCGCCGTTACAACCTGTACGACATTTACCGCGATGTGGAAGTGGACTTACACCTGGAAGGCTGCGTGGGGCAGCGCAAAGGGTTCGTCCAGAAGAAAAGTTTCAAGTTAGTGGACGCGAAAGGCAAACAGAATGACGACGCCACCCGATTGTTGGAGGCGGTATGGTTCAAGGATTTGGTCGGCTATATTTTGGATTCGCGCTACTGGGGGCATTCGCTTATCCAACTCGGCGACGTGGTAAGCATTGACGGGGAAATGCGCTATACCGGCGTGGAACTGGTAAACCGCAAGCACGTGGTTCCCGAATACGGTGTCATCATCCGCGAGCAAAGCGATGAATGGACGGCCGGCGTGCCTTATCGCGAGGGGCCGATGGCGGATTGGGTCATCGAAGCCGGAAAGCCGCGCGACCTGGGGCTGTACCTGAAAGCCGCCACGCAGACCATCCCGAAGAAAAACATGCTCGCCTATTGGGACCAGTTCGGGGAAATATTCGGGATGCCTATCCGTATTGCCAAGACAACGGCACGCGACCCGAAAGACCGAACGCAAATCGAAAATATGCTTTCTTCAATGGGCGCGGCTGCATGGGGGCTGTTTCCGGACGGAACGGACATCGACATCAAGGAAACAACACGCGGCGATGCCTTCAACGTCTATGATAAACGTATCGATCGCGCTAATTCGGAACTGTCAAAAGGGATACTGAACCAGACCATGACCATCGACAACGGCAGCAGCTTGTCGCAGTCGGAAGTCCATCTGGAGGTATTCGAGAACGTCGTGGAAAAGGATGCCGACCTGGTAAGAGACATCGTGAACGACAGGCTTCTGCCGCGCATGGTGAAGCATGGTTTTCCGGTGAAGGGGCTGCATTTCGAGTGGGACAACTCCATAGACTACACGCCGGAACAACAACTGGAGTATGAAAAGATGATACTCGACCGGTTCGAGGTAGACCCTAAATATCTTATCGACAAATACGGTGTACCCATTACCGGGGCAAAGAAACAACCGGAACCGGCAGCTTTGGCGCGTCCTTTTTTCGACTAAGCCCCGCCGACTACGCGGGGCTGCATGAACGGGCAAGGCTGTTGTATGATACCGGCTCACTCTCGCTGGCAGCCGAAGATTATCCGGACGCATCCTGCATTGAGGCAGCGTTTGAAAAGGCTATGAAGTGGCTGCACGGCAAACGGATTTTCGGAGCAGGCATGATGAATGAAAAACCGGTCAGGCGGCTCGTGGCAGAAACCGCCGCTTACCTATCGAAAGGCATCGAGCGCGGCCTCCTGGAAGAACCGCCCTCGGAAGCGATGGTGCAAAGCCTTCGGGAAAGCGCGGGTGTGTTCTCCGGATTCAAGACCTTCCATGAAATGAAGGAAGCGGCCGGTCTGTTACTTGACGAAAGCGGCAATTTAAAGCCGTTTGAACGGTTTTCAAACGACGTCGGGAGGATTAATGATGCTTACAACAAGCATTATTTAAAGACGGAATACGCCTTTGCCGTCCGGAGTGCCGAAGCTGCTGCCCGCTGGGAAGAGCAACAGGATGACGGCGAAGGGCGTTACCTGCTGCAATACCGTACCGCCGGGGATAAAAAAGTACGCAAGGCTCATCAGGCGTTGGAAGGCATCACGCTTCCGCCGTCCGACCCGTTTTGGGACATGTATTACCCGCCGAACGGTTTCAACTGCCGTTGTACCGTCGCCAAAGTACGTGCAGCCAAATATCCGGCTACCGACAGTGGCGAAGCCATGAAAGCCGGGGACAAGGCGACCGAGGGCAAATATGCCGAGATGTTCCGCTTCAATCCTGGCAAGCAGAGGGCGGCTTATCCGGCTTACAACTCGTACACGATAAAGAAGTGCGCCACCTGCAAGAAAAACGGCTTCCCGTTGGCCAAAGTGCCCAGCAGCGAACTTTGCGCTGCTTGCCCGATCATCCGCGAATGTGCCGGGGACATCAGCAAATCGCAGGCAGCCATCGAGCGCAAACACTACCTTCGGGAAATGCAGCCGCTTCTGAAAAAGAAGGTCGTGTTGGAGATAGACGGGGTAAAGAAAAGCATCGGATTTACCAAAGAAGGAAATAAGCACTTATACAGTGATACCTTCGGGCGGTCGTCCGTATTAAAACCGGACGATTTGGCACATCTGGACAACGTATTGAAACAGTCTGTTTATGTCAGTACGTCTGACAGATTAAGTCACGCACGAAAAGATAAGGTAAAACGGTTCTTTTATTTGAAAGGAGAGATTAACGGTAAAACGGTATATCTGAATGTGGCCGAAGCCGAATTTGAAAACAGAGACGGCAAGAAAAAATACGATCGTTTTCTGTATTCGGTAACGGACAAAATAAAAAGCGAATAAATCGGCGACCCCTTAGGTTCTTGACCAGCTTAGCCCACACAATTCACTCGCTTTTCACTGCAAATATACAACTAATAATTTAAAACCCAATCCTATGGACGGAGATTTTAAGAAAGAAGTCATCGACCGGTCGCTGGAAGATATAAAGGTCGAGTTTGACGAGGAATTTGACCGCAATTTCGAGCGGAAAGCCTTCTTCGATGAAAAGCAGTGGCCCGAAAGGAAATTTGACGACGGGGTCGGCTCACTCATGCAGCGCACCGGAGGACTTCGGGGAAGCATCCGGAGCCGGAAGCGACGTGACGAGCTGGTCTATTCGTCATCCAAACCCTACGCCCGAATCCATAACGAAGGCGGAGAGATTCGGGTTACAAAGAAGATGAAAGGCTGGTTCTGGCATAAGCTGCAAGAAGCGCAAGGCAAATACCAATACAAGAAGGACGGCGAAAAACGGAACAACAAGCGGAACCGCGAACTTTCCACCCTCGAAGAGTTCTACCGCTCAATGGCTTTGAAGAAGGTCGGTTCCGTTATCCGGATGCCTGAACGCCGCTTCATCGGAACCGGACGGGCAACCGACCGGATTATCCGCGAGATTACGGAAATGAACTTTGAGGACTATTTAAAACGGCATCCCATCATTAAAGCAACTGACTTATGAGAAAGATTTTATATCGTGAACTGAAAAAACGCCTGTCGCGCCTTTTAATCGCCGACAGCGGCGATATCGTGTTTGCATCGGAAGAATGTATCAAACAGATAGTCGAAGCCGGAGAAACGCCCGATTACGCGATTAAACACATCGGGCTGTGGAACCGGCAAGTGGAGTTTATCGAACAGGAAGAACACTTCCCCCTGCCTGCCGTCTTTGTCGAGTTCGGCAAACTGTCGTGGCGGCATCAGACGGGCGGCTTGCAGGATGCAGACCTCACCGTCGGGCTGCATGTCCTGACCACTGCCATGCCGGAAGGGTACGACGGCGACGAGTTCCATTTGGATTTGCTCGACAAGATAAACCGCTGCCTGCACGGGTTCACCGGCGAATATTGGGGCGCGTTCAAGCGGTCGGCTTCCATCCCCTGCCACGACCACGAAGAAATACTGGACGATACGGAAGTCTTTCAAGCGTTGGTGTACGACCGTTCGTCAGAAAGAGAAACAATCAAATATCCGGTTCCGCCTAACATGGCTATCCGAACAAAGTAAGCTGCAATTCCTGCTGCTTTTCGATGACGGCCGGGTTTGTCGCGGCATTGATATAATTGTAGAAGGTCTTTTCGGAAATGCCATAGACGGGATAGATGTACCTGCGCCAAATCGCGCGGTTGGACAACCCGGATTTGGCGTATTCGTCGTATATCGCGTTCACTTCGGTTACGCGCTTCTCGTAAGAACAGCCTTTTGGTAACATCTATCTGCCTGGTATTTTATTTATTACACAAAAATATAAAAATGGTATATTCCGGCAAAACAAACGGCGGGATAGTTTTACACTTCCCGCCGTTTGTCAGTTTGTTAGCCGGTCATTTTGCCGATTCCAGTTCTTGCAACCGTTTCAAATGATAAATTACCGCCTCGAAAAATTCAAGACTTCTTTTGCTTTGTTCTTTACGTGATCGGGCACGCAATCTCGGAATCTGTTCTTTGATAACTTCCGCTGTTCCTTCTGCATCTTTGATACACTGGGAGACGCTTTGGATTAAACCTATTTGATTAGATAATTTTAAACCCATAATCCATTATTTTAATATTGGGAACCGCTTGAATACCTTCCATCACTTCTACGCTTGTAGGAGTCACAATGGCTCTTACATGAGGATGGTAATTCTCACATAGATACTTAACCAATGGCTTTGCCGCCTCTTTTAGCTCTTCCAATTTCTTTTTATTTTCTTGAACATTAGTTTCCATATATTATTAATTCGGGTTTTACAAAGCCGCCCAAGGCTCACCTATTTTTAGTTATTAATAAAATACTCATTACACCTAAACCCTTTGCGGGGTTCAAAGTCTTTAAACTCGCAGCTTCGGTAAAGTTCTTTCCTGTCTACCCAATGCGCCATGTCTTTTTGCCATTGGGGGATGACTTGCCTTGGATTGCCCAAATCGCGATAAGGTTGGGCATGAGGGACAAACCGTTTGCTTACGCCTTTCCAGTAATTTACCCGGCGAAAGCTCTCTTTAAAGTCCATCAAAATGCAATACAGGAAATATTCACCATTGAAACCATACTTATCAATCAATTTTGCAGCCCGTTCAACCTCCGCTATCTGCCCCGGAGTATCGCATCCGAATCGGATACGTTTTATCCATTTGACTTTTACCAGCATCTTTGCAATGTCATCCGTCACCAGACGAGCATCCAAAGCCTGATTAAAATCTACCCGAAGACCTAAATGGATAATCTTCTCTATCTGCTCCAGCCCATAATCGGAAGCAAGCACATTGTTATCCATTAAGATAATGTTCTTCCTTCCGTCGATAGCTATCTCTTCAATATCCATGTAGGGAACAATGTTTCCCTCCTTGGTCGGAACCACACACCATTTACACCTGTTCGGACATCCACGTGTCAAGAAGCCGTAAGCTGTCTTGCTATCAACAGAAGGGTACAGGCTGTAATCTGGTTGCAAGCGGTCTATTTCTACCGGAAGTATTTTTGAAATATCATAACCGGTCCCACCTTTTTCAACCTGATCTGCATTGATGTAGTAACCATAATCAGAAGTAAAGGAAAAGACTTTCGCCATGTACACTTTATCGTAGTGACAGAGAGGGTTATACCATTCCACATTATCGCCACGCGCCTTATGGTAGGTGCTTATCTTCATCAGTGCCAGGTTCGGATAAGTACTATCGACAGCAAGTAAACCTATATTCATATCATTTTTAATTTTTCTTCGAGTAAACTAATTGAAGGCCATAATTTGCGCCTTTTTTAGTCCAGGTAAAAAAGCCTTTTATTCTACCTTTTACCATTTCTTTTACAATATCTTCAATATCGCTCATAAAGACCTGATATTTTATTTTCTGGGCAAAATAGTTCTTATCCCTATCCTCGTATGGAACAAGGAGCATTACTGCAGAAGAGCACCCTCTTGAATAACCAGCTATATATAAGTCGGCTTCAAAAACATAGTTGTCCCTTTCTTCGTCATAGATATCTCCATCCCATCTACATGGCACTCCATTATTGAAGTGCATTTTCCAAGTTTGTTTCTTCATCTCTTTTTATAATTTAATCAATTACTATTGCATTAGCGACCTTTGGCTGTACAGTTATAACGTCCTTTCCAGTACTGCTATCAACTTTACAGATATACAGGCCATCCGCATCTTCTCTAAGCATAAATTCCTGTCCTTTTAATTGTAATCGGAATGATTCTCTGCCTATCTTGGTTCCATCCCTTAATATTATTTCCATGATTGATTATTTTTGATTGTTTTCTGGCACATACGCCGATACATACGTTGTTACCTCACAAGAGACGATGACGCGCCCCGAACCTTTGCATTGCGGGCAGGTCGCGCCGTCCTTTGTTCCTTTGCCTTCACAGACCTTGCACGCCACGATGTGCGGCGGTATCGTCCTTTCTCGTTTCGGGGCAAAGGTTTCTGTCGGTGCCGGTCGCTGTGCTTCCGGCTGCCGTCTTGATTGTTTTCTTTTGAATCGTTCAAAAATGCTGTTCATATCGATTGATCATTTGTTGTTATACGTTTCGTCTGCCGTCCAGCTGACCGTTACGACAGCCTTCAGGCGTTTATGTCCTTTGCATACAGGGCAGTCGCATTTGATGCGCTCCCTGTATTCGTCCATTCCCCAAAACCAGCCGTTGCCGTGGCAATAGGTGCAGGGGATGCCGCCGAACTCTACCCGTTCGACCGGTTGCTCTTTCGGAAAGAGAGGCGGCTGGATAAACAGTACCGGTTGCTGTTTGCTCATGCCTCCGTCATGCCAAGTGGAATACAAACCCATGCCCCGTTCTCATTCTTGACCTCGGCACGGATGAACTGTTTGCTGACGGCAGGCTGGTAGGCTTCCTCGATGATCTGCACGCCTTCCATGAAACGTTCCGAACCGGTCTCCTCGGCAATCTTCCGAAGCTGGACGACACGGCTCGCCTTCAGCGTGCCTTTTGCGTCACGCGCCAACAGGCGTAGCACCATTTTCACGAGGGCTTTCGTCTTTTCATCGCTGGCCAGCCCCTCGATATATTCCTTCACGATGGCGATGCCGTCCTCCACGGTGTCTCGGTAGCCGTCGGTCGTGTAGACACCGACGGTAATGCGTTTGTCGCCTGCCGAATTGGTGAAGGTGTCCGAGCGTTGGCCGTCCTTTTTCAGCTTCAATACATCCGACTTCATGTCGATGACGCTGCGGAAGTCGTCCAGTATGGCTTGTTTCGTTTCCTTGATGCCTTGACTCAGGCTTTGGAGCGAGGGGATGGCACGCTCGATGGTCTCATCTACCAAGTCCTTGTAGGCTTCACGGTCGCGCTTGGCCTGTTCCTTCGCGTTCTTGGCTGCCTGTGCCGCCTTGAACGCCTCGAATTGCTGCCGTTCTTCGGCTGTCATTTCGACTGTCTGTTTTGCTTCTTCCATGATGTTGTCAATTTAAAAGTGAATAATCTGTATTTTTATCCTTTTCTTTTCGCTGGATGATACGTAATTTGATGTTTACCGTCTCCAGTTCCTCGATGGTCAGCCGCCGGAACTCCTTGCCTGCGATACGCGGATGCCGGAGGTAGTCGTTCACCCTGTCCCAGTCGGTCGTGTCGATGCCCATGATCTGGAGCTGGTGCAGGACGGCGGAACGCATCCGGCGGAGTTCGGCGCGGGCGATTTCCCTTGCCTTTTGGTTTCCTACCGTCTCCTGCATGGCGTTGCACATCGCGTCATACTCCTTCTGCGTCATGGCTCGGAGCGATTCGGTACGTCCTCCGGTATATTGGCTGACCAGCGAGGCTTTCAGTCCTTCCCTGTCTGTCGTGGGCAGGCGGTTCAACAAAATGTAAAAACGTGCGTAGTTGCGTGCCATAGGTCAGTCCTCCTCGATTGGATAAGCCTTCAACAACACGTCGGAAGAAAGGCAAACCAAGCGGTTTGCGATTTCTTGATACACATAAGGCTGCTCCTCCAAAGTCAGCCGGGAAACTGCTTCTTCCACCTGTCCGGTGATTCTGTCGATTGTTTCGTCCATACTACTATGATTTATGTTGTTCAATTTCCTTTATCGCCACCCTGCACCGCGTGGCGTTCACTATCTTGTTCGCCAGTTCCAGTTCCTCGACCTCGACAACTATCAGACCGACGGTTTTAGCGCGCCGTACCCGGATGTCACCGGGATATTCGCCCTCGTTCCAAAGCATAAGGACGTGGGCGGCGTACTGCGGCTCCATGCCTAATTGATAGATTATTTTCTTATTCATGGCTTTCCGTCTTTAATCCGTCCTTGTCGCTCCAGTAGCGTTCCGCCAGTTTCGGGTAGGCCACGTATTCGCCCGTCTCGCCGATAAACCGTCCTTTGCTGAATGCCTTCCCGCCTTCGACCCATATCTTCAGCGTGGCATCGTACATCACGCTTTCGGCCGCGTCGCCTTTCGGGTTCTTGCCTTTGGCGTGGCTGATGAAGATGAACAGCTTGTTCGGGAAGGTTTCTTTCAGGCTGATGTAGTCACGGTAGCTCATACGGGTGTACTGGAAACTGTCGACCACCACGATGTTGTAACTCTTGTGCTGCCGGAGGCGCGTTTTCAGGGTTTTCATGTCCTCCTGTATGAAGGCGAGGCGGCGGCTCACTTCGGCCATGCCATGCATCCGGAGGTTGTTCTGCACCGTCAGGCAGGCACCTTCTTCCAGGCTGTCGTACACCACTCGGTCGTATTTGCAAAGCTCCTTGCAAAGCTGCATGACGAACGAGGTCTTGCCGTTGCCGCTGTTGCCCCAGACAAACCACACGCCGACACGCTCCGGCGTGCCGAAGGCCTCTTTCCATTTTCCCTCGAAGGGGAAGGTATGATATTTTTTGTCCAGTATATCCCGGACGCTCAATGCTCGTTTCATATCTTTTGAACGGTGTTTGAATGTCATTAAAACGCTGTTTTACTCACCCATCCGTTTGGCCCGGTGGATTGCCTTTTTCACACGGCGCAAGTCAAAGTCACACGGCTCCGCATCCCGGATCACCTCCTCGATCTTCTTCTTGTCCTGTACCCCGTTGGCCACGCAGATGGAATACACGTCGGCGGGCGAGGTTTCCTCCAACTCGAAATACTTGCGCCCCATGCGGCTGAAAAATTCCTTGTAGCCGGGTTTCTGGTGGCGCAGGCCGAGGCTGATGCGCTTCTTGATGTAGTCGGTGGAAAGGAAAACGATTCCGCTTTTGTCCTCCAGCTTGTTGTACAGGCTGATGAAGTAGTGGAACACCGGTTCGGTCAGCTTGTCGGCTTCATCGAATATCAGGAGCGGGGCTTCCATCTGTATCACGTCGTCCAGGATCAGGCTCCAGATTTCGCGGATGTTGTGCCCGTCCGTCTTGATTCCGACCTTGTGCGCGATTTCGCGTACAAAGTCGCCTTTCTTCATATCCTCCGAACAGAGGATGTAAAACACTTCACGGTTCTCTTCGGTGTAAAGGCGTGCGGTGGTCGTTTTGCCGCAGCCCGCCTCGCCGACAATCCAGGTCACGTTGCGCCAGCGCTGCGCGTCATCCAGGGCATAGCGGATTTCCTGGTAAGCGGACGTTTCCACGATTTGCCAGCCTGTTTCCTGGGTCCGGCCTCCCACCTGGGCTGCGATGTTGCGGAACATTTCATCGCTGATGTTCTCGTATTTGCCGTTCACGATGTTGCTCACCGTCCCGACACTGACGTTTTTAAGGCTTCCGACCGCTTTGTTCTGGCTCGGATATTTGGCGACGTAGGCGCGGAGTCTCTCACGGATAACGTCTTTTTCTTTGTTGCTCAGTTCGTTCATGTCATTTATATTTTATGGATTATTCGTTTCTTGTCTTATAATTTGCCTGCCACCTTCCGGGTATCGATTATATTATTTTCGAGCTGATCCCAGGTGGTGAGGCTGATTTGCTTGGTAGCTTTACCCAGCCGGTATTCTTCCGGCTTCCGGCTGTACTTTCCTGTGCGACGGTCGATTTCACGCTGCACTTCCTTGGTTACGCCTTTCAGCTTGGGTGTGCTTAGTCCGTGCTGTTCCGGCGCCACGCCGTATGCGTATTCTATCTCCTTGGCGATCACTTGCCGGTCTATGCGGTCGCGTATGTTCGCTTCCTGTTCCCTCCGGATAAATTCGGCTTCGCCCTCCGCCTGTTCCTGAATAGCGCGGTGGATGACCATGTAAGGCTCCGCAATACGCTCGAACCGGCGTTCTCCTGCTCTGTCCTCCCAGTAAAGGCGGATACTTCGCAGATCGTTCGGGTCGTACTTGACGTGGAACCGGCGGTACGTGTTCTTTCTGCGCCATTCATGGTCGGGATGTCCGGGCTTTTCGTACACCTCGTAGGGCAGCTTCTTCCCTCCAATGGTGATTTCGATGCCCTGGTCGGTAAAAGTAGCAGGGCGTTTCGTCCAAATCCAGAAGATGTCTACCATATCGTGTACCGTCACCACGTCCGTTTCTTCGTTCACGCTCTTTTCGTACATCTCGATGCGCGAAATGCCGGTGGCAGGGTGTTTAGCTTCGTTCCATGCTTTGCGTGCTTCGGCGTAATGTTCTTTCAGTTCGGCCAAAGTGAAAAGCCGGTCTTTATTAGCCTCTATAAATTCCAGGTTTGGGCGACTGCTTTCCTTCTTGGCGGTGATGTTCATTCCGGTAAACCGCCAGTCCTTACTCAGTTCCTGTTCCTGGAAACGTTTGAATATGCTTTCTATCGTTTTGGACTGGCCACTGTAGGGGGCTGTCGGGCGGTGCACGTGGCATATCAGGTCGAAGAAACCTGGTTCTTTCGTGCCTTTCTCCTTTTCCAGCCGCTTGTGCCCGCCCTGGTTGTCATGCACAATCTCGTAAGGCTTGTGCCCGCTTGTCTGGATGGCCATGCGGTAGGCGTTGTATTGCGCCTCAAAATTCTCGTGATCGCTGATATAATAACCCAGCAGCACCTCACTGTATGCGTCCACCACTTCGTACACCATCGTAGTACGCATCTTTCCGTCCTCGTCCCTGTAATACAAGTTCAATTTCGTACCGTCGCCGTACCAGAGGGCATCACGAAGTCCGGGCAGTTCCGTCCGGTGCTTGCGCCCGAAGCGCTGGTGCGACGACATTTCTCCATACACGGCGTCCCACCAAAGCGGCTGTATCTCCGGACGATTGAACCACATCGTGAGGCTGCGTTTGCTCATCAGCGGCTTCCAGCCCCTTTCCGGCGCCACGCGGTTGTATTCGTCAAATATGCGTGTATCAGTATAGACCGGGACGCGGCTGCGCTTCAAAGCGACCAAGTATTCGCCTGCTTCCTTTGTTATTTTCAACGTGCTGGCATTGCCCACCTTGCCGGATATTAAAGAGATATAGCCCTCTTTTTTGTAGCGGTTAATCTTTTCCCTTAGTCGTGCAAGGTTTTCCGGCAGGGTGTGCCCGTAGATTTTACGCAGGTTCTCCGAGGTGGCGGCGACACACTCCCACAGGGTACTAAGGCTGTTCCCTAACATCTTCCGGTTGGTGGCCTTGTCTTCCAGGTCATACACCAGCGCGTTCAGTACCGAAGCGTTCAGGGTATACTCCGCTTTCAGTTTCTCGCTAAGTCCCGTTTGAACGCCGTTCATCTCATACCTGTAATCTTCGTAAAAGTCCCTTGCCTTTTCGTCCGTCTTTACTCTGTCTCTCATACGTTGCTGCTTTAACAATTCCACCGGATCGCCGTACTTTGCCACAAAACGAACCTTGTATTTCTCATGAAGCGAAGAATAGACAATCAATGCGTGGGAACCTTCGCCACCGCCACGATGGGCAGTTCTGATGTTGCCCCTGGTGATATTGCTTCTTAAAGTATTATATCTTATCACAGGGTCATCACCGGAGGTAAGCTCCTCATAGGTTACACATAGTTCATTGTTGAGATATTTCATCGCTCGGTTGTTTTACCGGTTAGTCTTCCAGTTTGTCCATCGGCACTCGTTTCATCAGCCGCACGGAATTGCCGAGGTTCAGCACGGCCAGCAATAACACCCATGCCGGGTTGTCGTCCGTCAGTCCCACCGTTATGGCGAGGCTGAGTTGGAAATAAATGACATACAGCTTTTCCCTTCCGGTGAGGGTGCGCCACCAGGCGATTTCGCCTTCAAATGGCTTTAACCACTTCGCTTTCATGGCCTATCTCGTTTATGGGTTCGTCACCAACTTTGACGCCCCCACGCATCAAAGCCATTTTGCGGATAGAACGTGCCAACTTGGTGTCCTTGCGGTAAGCCAGGCTGTGCGACACCATTTCAGGCGTGCAGTTCATCAGGTGAGCTATCTTTGTCACCTCTCCGTGTTCCACTACTATTCGTTTCTTCATTGTCATATCTGTTTTTTAATCCGTTACTTTTAAAAGCCTTCCGCTATTCTCACGAACCACGGAAGTTTTGCTACATTTGTAGCGTATCAAAACTAAAACTGTTTATCAGATGATTACTTTTTCTAAATGGCAGGAAGCCTATAGTAGGCTGTCTTGCCCCGTATGTGGGCGGAAACCGCTGCATACTCCCACCGGTGTCGATTATTGCGGACATCCCGAAATGGATCTCCTGCTCGAAGAAGCCCACGAGCGTTTGTTGATGGAGGAGAACGCCTCCCAACCGCGCCTCGTTAAACCCTTTTCACCGGGTGTAAAGCCGGTTCTAAAGGTGGGAAGAAAGGCCGGTCCCGATTCCAAAAGCACGAAATGACGTGAATTCCGTGTGGTCAGGGAACTTGTCGAACTCTTCTTGCAGGGCTTTGATGAGTTCCCATTTGTCTCTTGGCTTCTTCAGTTTAAAATCCAAGACCTGTACCTCCTTGTGCTTCATCCTTTGAAGTCTGATGTTCCGTACATCCCTGTCATGCGGCAGGTCTCCCTCTGCTGCTTTCTTTTCGACCGGCAGGACTCCCACTTCCTTCAATGTCGCGAGGACTATCTGCCTGATACGTGCCTCCTGATCTTTCGCTTTCTTGGTCATGTCTGTTCCTCCTTATTTTAATTCAACAATAATCAGCTCTTCGTCAAACGTCCAGGCCAACTCCGCTTTGAAATGAGCCATCGAACACTCGCCGTTAAATACGGCTATAAACGTCACGTTATCCACCATGTAGGTGAAGGTATCTTCCTCGCCCTTGAAGCGGTTCAGAAAGTCCTCGACCTTTGACCACTCGTGGTAATCCACTGAAACTTTAATTGCTTTCATTTCATTATACTGTTTGATGTTATTGTTGTGGGCAATCCCGGACTCGAACCGGGGACAATGGCTTCTATGGTTAAGTTTCGCCTGTTCTACCTGCTGAACTAATCGCCCTGTCCGTCTTTCCGGGCTGCCAGTTATCCGGCAATTTTTTTGCCTTGTTCGTCAATCATCGAAAGGATACACTTCCGGTCTTCGTCCCAAAGCGGAAGCCCCAACTCAATAGTACGTTTCACTACTTCCACTTCACCGACCAGTTTCACCGCCTGGTTACGGAAGTCGGTGTCATCATAAGCGTGCGCTTTCCCTATCAGGAAGTCGGCAAGTTCACAATGTTTGCTTTTCACTGTCTTTTTCAAGAAGCTGAGTTCGGCATCCTTTGCACCGACATGCCGCCCGATCTCTTTCAGGCATTGGCGCAATTCTATATGGTCATTGGCAGCATCGTATGCGCACATCGCCTGCATCTCCTTGCAGAACTCGCCCTTGTTCATATTCCCGGCTGCCATGTAGAGGTTCTCCACCAGCCTGTAATCTTCAGCCGTAATCAGTCTCCTTGTAAGTTCTTCAAATTCTTTCTGTGTCATAGCTTTATGTTTTAATTCAATTATCCATTAATATTCGTTGATAACTACTTTCTTGGCACCGTAGCAGACCTTCAACCGGTAAGCCAAATTGCGCACATACGATTCCGGGGCTGAGAATACGATGCCGTCCTCCTCGTTATAGCTGAAACTGATACCTTCCGTCATCAGCACTCCGGCAACCTTGAGTTTCGCTGTCTGCGTCTTCCATTCTTTGATTTCGTCATTCATTCCTTTGCTCTTTTTTAAGTTTTACTTCTAATATTCGTTTATGTGCCCGCCTTTTCATACCTTTGAGGCGTGTTCATGTTTTGAATACGCTGCAAATATAGATGATAATTTTCAACCACAAAAATATTAATGGGATTTTTTTCTACTTATGGGTACAATTTTATCGCGCATACAAGAGATAGCAAGTAAAGAAGGTACAACAATAGGTGCTTTAGAACGTACTATTGGTGCAAGTAAAGGGGTGTTATCCAGAGCTATAAACAATGGAACTGATATTCAGTCTAAATGGATACAAAGGATAGTTGAAAATTATCCCCTTTATTCTGCCGACTGGCTTTTAACAGGTCATGGTACTATGCAAAGAAATGAAGAACCAAAAAACAATCTTGAAATAAATTATGAATACAAAGGAGCACCTTATTATAATGTAGATTTTATAGGGGGATTTGATATAGTGCTGAATGACCAAACAATAAATCCCGATTATTATATAAATTTCGCCCCATATAATAAGCCGGGGGTAGTATGGTGCAACATCACCGGTCATTCGATGGAACCAGAGTTGAACAATGGTGATTTCATTGCGATGAAAGAAATGACCGACCCAATTGAATATCTGCCGTACGGTGAAATATACGGTATCGTTACTGATAGCTATCGAACAGTGAAGCGAATGCGAATGTCTGATAAAAAAGGATTTGTTCGCTTGATACCAACCAATAAAAGTCCAGAGTATGGAGAGCAAGAAATTCCAATCAGCATGATTCGAAAAGTGTTTGCGGTTTTGGGTAGTATGCATCGATTGTTTTGATTATTACTGCTTTATGACTTATTATATGTACGGCAATAATAGAAAACAGGGAAATTTATATACACTAATACCTATAAAAAGTGCGTTTCAGATTTGTTTTAGGGCATTATACACACATGAATACACCTTAAAAACATAGCGAAATGCACCCCCAAACGCATCCCCTTTCATTACATTTCGTTTTTGCATCCACGAAAACGCATCCCCTAATGCACCCCCAAGTGCATCCCCAACACGAAAAAAGCGGCATTTCCACCCGTTCAAATCGGTAATGGAATGCCGCCAACCTTAGAGCACCGCTTAAATACGGCTTAAATACAAATAAAACAGTTACTTACTACTCCTTATTAGGTGTGATTGGATAATCATCGCCCGTTTGGTGATTTTACAGCTTCCGTCAGTCAATCCGGCGTGTAGAAGGCTGCTTTTGGTGATGCCTACCTCTGCCTCGCTCAGCACATCGAAGATGGCAGAAATGCTCCCAAAATAGTAGTTCTTCTTCTCGTAAAGCAAATGTACATGAATAACTTTCGTCATACTTAATTGGTATTTCTATTGTAGCAAATATACTAAATAATAATTATCTAGAATAATCAAACGAAATATTTTACAGATTTAGCCCAAATACGAACAAAAGAAAAGAGGCCGTTTTCAAGCCTCTTCATCCCTCCGGCAATCAAATCCCCATCCAAGCCAACAAAACGCTTCTGTGCGCCCCGTTTGCGCCTGTACAGCCCCGATATTAAACCTGTGTAAGCCTCCGTGTAAAGTAACCGTTTAAAATAGCGTTCAAAATAAGCCGCCAATTAAGTTCAGTGTAAAGCAAGTGTCGCGTTTCGTTTTGCACATCTATCCCTTTCTTATCCTTGTAACTCGTTGATATTCTTACCCTATCCCTGTTTTTCGTCTCTGTCTGTCTTTACACATTTCGTTTTACCCCCTTTAATTTTTTATGTGGGAACTACGTCTATAACTCTCTTATCTTTAATAAGATAGGTGTATAAAGAAATAGCCATGTAACTAAATACACCTGTCTCTTATACACATCTCCGAGCCCACGAGACATGCGCAGATCT
>OWIK01000073.1_pt1 | contig 42385 bp, 42 predicted proteins | sample 1732691 | NCBI WGS metagenome assembly OWIK01 (sample SAMN05065743, study PRJEB22554) | human gut metagenome | biome: ENVO:2100002; feature: ENVO:00000062; material: ENVO:00002003 | host: Homo sapiens | place: USA | reverse complement strand
CGCAGGTGCAAGTGGCCGTAGAGATGTGGAGATACAATCCACGAAAATTGTCCACGCGAAACATTGTAGATGAGCTTTCGCTGGCATTGGCATTGAGAGAAGATGCAGATGAACGGGTTGAAGAAGCAGTAGAAGAAATGTTGAATGAACTGTGGAGGAAGATAGATGGTTACAGGAATTGATAGCTTTAAGGAATGGTTCAAGGGCAGTGAAGAACAATATGCTATCATTGGTGGAACTGCGTGTGACATTCTGATGACGGAGGAGGGACTGGACTTCCGTGCGACAAAGGATATTGACTTTGTTTTGATTATAGAAGCAGTTGACGCAAATTTCGGAAAGAAATTTTGGGAATATGTAAAACAGGCGGGATATGAGCATTGCAACAAAAGTTCGGGTGTGCCGCAGTTCTATCGCTTTAGTCACCCAATTACAAATCAGTATCCTGCAATGATTGAACTTTTCACGCGAAAGCTGGATGCCATCCAACTTCCAGAAGATGCAGTGCTAACACCGTTACCGATGGACGAAGATATTTCGAGTCTGTCTGCTATTCTTTTGGACGATGATTACTATGAATTTTTGAAGCAGGGGAAAGTCACCGTTGATGGAGTGGCTGTCTTGGATGCGGCATATTTGATTCCGTTTAAGGCAAAAGCGTGGATGGATTTGACAGATCGTAAGGCCGCAGGAGAACACGTTGATAGCAAAAATATCAAGAAACATAAAAATGATGTTTTCCGCCTGACGGAGTTGGTTGACCCCACCGCTAAGGTAGTGGCTCCCCAAGGAGTTTATGCCGATATTCAAGAGTTTGTCCAGCGTATGAAAAATGAAAACGTGGATATTAAGCAGTTGGGGTTGGTTGGCAGAACAAAGGAGAAGATTCTGGAAGAATTAAAAGTAATGTATGAGACACTTTGATATAGATATTTGAACAGACAAGGGCATGTCAGCAAGGATTATCTTCTGATGGGCAAGCAATCCAAGTAAAGAGAAAAATGTGTCCACCAATTTTGACAACATCAAATTTACTTGACGATAGATTTGTAAATGGGATAAATGCTTGATTTTAGCGGACGCACCATAATGGTGACATAAGTTATTGAGGTGTTGCTTGAAGTTGTTCTAGTAATTTGTGATACTGAGGTTACATCTGCAGATGAACTAATTATGAAAGGAGTAGATTTAATATGGTCGAATTTGGCGAACAACTAAGAAGAGCGAGAGAAGAAAAGGGAATGACCCAACAGTCTCTTGCCGAGCAATTATATGTAACCAGACAGGCAGTATCAAGGTGGGAATGTGGGGATCGTTACCCTGATTTACTTACTACTAAAAAATTATCGCAGATTCTGGAAATGAGTCTTGACGACCTGTTATCTGGAAAAGAAATGGAAAAAGTAGTAGAACGTAACCCTGTTATTGAAAAGAAGAGCGTCAATAACATAATGATAGCTCTTTATGCGTTTGTGATAATTTCATTTTTTATCACTATTGTGGACATTATAATTAGATTCCCGTTGCAATCAGAGATGATTGATTATAATGATATTCAAGCGATTGTAATAAATGTATTGGCATTGCTTATTCAGATTGTTTCCTTTGCGTATGGTTTTGTTAATGCTATACGAGGAATGCTATCACCAAAAAGGATGGGTGCCGTCATTACTGCATTTTTTGCTGCGACCTGTATTACTGGAACTGGAAATATGGTAATTTATTCAAATGTTCAGATTGTTTTATGGTGGATTGTTTTAATTATCCCAAATATAGTTGGTGCTGTAGCAACATTCGCTTATTTTGTTTTGGGTAAGAAAAGTAAGATATATTCTATAATAATTTATTTGGTTGCGATTTGGGGAATGTTCCGCATCATTTATTCCAATTATAATCTTATAGTTCATGCAAACCAGTATCTGTCTATGAATAGCACGGTTAGACTTGTACTTGAGATAGCAATACATTGTCTAGTAATATATCAAACGTATGTATTATGGATTAAACGCCAAAATGCAACAGACATAAGTTAATAGAAGAGGGAAATATTCGTTTCCCCATTTTTTCAAAATCAATGGAGAATATGTCGATTTTGACCTGATGAATCTCGAACGGAACGAAACAGACGACAAAACGTAAAAGTCCCGGCAGAAACATTTATTGAAATATAGAAACAGCGGGATATTGACAAAACTATAGCTATCGACTATATTACATGCAAATGATAAAAATTATTGACAAAGGCGTTGGAACTAAGGGGGGTTCTGGCGCTTTTTTGATTCAATAGAAAAGAAGGTGTTTGTATGGTAAAATGCAGGGATATCTTACGAATGAAACTGGACGGAATGTGGCTGTTAGCCGGAGAAGGAGGGTTAGATCGTGTGGTGTCATGGTTTTAGAAGAAAAAATGAGACAAGACAGCACGATATGGTATTATATCTGATAGAGGAAATGCAAAACAAAGAATTGGTGATTGTATAGATATGGGAAGGAAGATCCAGATGAAAAAAGAACCTATCAGATTTACGGCAGCCGGAGATATTCTGATCACAAAAAAAATCCCAAGGGAAAATGACGGAATAGCAGAAATCAGCCGGTATATCAAACGTGGTGATATCAGAATGGCAAATTTAGAGACCACAGTCACAGATGGGACCTGCTTTGCTTCTGCATTTTCAGGAGGAACGTGGCTGACTGTGGATAAATCCTGTCTTTTGGATATCAAAAGATATGGATTTAATATGCTGGGATTAGCAAACAATCACAGTATGGATTATTCTTATGAAGGTCTGAATATGACCATTGACAATGTAAATAAAGCAGGATTTTTTTATGCGGGGAGTGGAAAAAATTTATATGAGGCAGCAAGACCTGCAATGATAGAGACAAAAAATGGAAGAGTTGGGGTAATCGATATCTGTTCAACATTTGAAAATGCTGCGAGAGCAGGGAGCCAGACCCCAAGAATCCCGGGACGACCGGGATTAAATGCGTTGCGGACTCATAATCTTTACAAGATCACAAAAGAACATGCGGCATATCTGGAAGAAATCAATAAAAATACAGGACTTAACAGTTTGAGAGAAAAACATCGTGCGCAGGGGTTTATACCGTCGCTTGCAGAGAACCGGATGGAATTTGGAACGATGGAATTTACTATTGTGGATAGCAATGAGCAGGAAGGACGATGGAGTTATTCTGATAAACGGGATGTGGAAAGAACATTAAATGGAATAAAAGAGGCATTGTATACCTGTGAGGCGGTGGTTATCATGATACATTCGCATGAGATAAAAGCCGATCAGGAATATGAAGCAGATTATTTTATGGAGGAATTTGCACATGTCTGTATTGATGCCGGTGCCTGTGCCGTGGTCGGAAGTGGAACACATCAGATGAAAGGAATTGAGTTTTATAAGGACTGTCCTATTTTTTACTGTCTTGGTAATTTTATATTTGAAAATGAGTTTGTGCGGGATCTTCCTGCTGATTATATGGAAAAATACGGGTTGCCGGAATCTGCATCCGGGGCAGAAGGAATTGCAAAAAGAAGTGCTAAGGCAAAGAAAACTCTGTATACGATACCGGAAGTTTATCAGACGGTTATTCCGTATTTTGAGATTATAGACGGAAAATGTGTAAAAACAGAACTTTTGCCGGTAAGCCTTGGATTTTATAAGGAAAGATACAAAAAGAATTTGCCGTATGTGGCAGATGAGATAGAAGCACTTGCAATATTAGAATATTTAAACCGGGCATGCAGACCATATGGGGTGGAATGGTGTTATAGTGGTGGTATAATGATACGGAGTAAATAGAGAAAGAAGGTAGATGTATTGGAGAGTATACAGCAGTATATCAAAGAACAGAAAACTTTATTAGAACAGACATTAAGGGAAATGGCACTGATAAAAGCACCGACGGGACATGAGAAAAAGAGAGCAGAATATTGCGTGGAATGGCTTCAGGCGCAGGGAATAGAAGAAGTACTGTCAGACGAATGCACAAATGTGATCGTGCCATGGAATATCCAATCTGGAAAGAATAACTGTATGTTTATGGCTCATTTAGATACCGTATTTTCGGAAGAAACAGAATTGAGGATAAAGGAAAAAAAGGGGAAGTGGTGTTGTCCGGGAATTGGAGATGATACTGCAAATGCCGCAATATTATTGCTGCTGATCAAATATGTCCATGAAAAAGTGAAAAAAAGGTCCTGTGGTGTCTGGTTTGTATTTGATGTTGGGGAAGAAGGACTTGGAAATCTTGCAGGAAGCCGTAAACTGATGGAGTCCTATGGAAATCGTTTAAGGTGGGTAACCAGCTTTGATCTGTACACGCATCATATCTATACATCGAGTGTCGGTTCTTATCGTTATAGAATTGTAGTAAAGACGAAAGGAGGACATTCTTATCTTGATTTTGGCAATAAAAGTGCAGTTGCGGAAATGGCAGCACTGATTCATGAACTGTACGGTTATCAGCCTGTTGGCGCCGGGCATACTACATATAATGCCGGAGTCATTTCGGGAGGGACATCGGTAAATACGATTGCGCAGGAGTGCAGTATGCTGTATGAAGCACGTTCGGATGAGGCAGAAGCCCTGGTGGAATGCGAGAACTATTTGTATGAAACATTAAAAAAACGTAAGACAGATGATGTTCAGATTGAATGTAAAAAGATAGGAGAACGTCCCTGCATGGGAGTGGTCGATACAGAAAAAATTATGCGGATAGCACAAAAGTGCAGCGATCTGATAGAAAAAGTTACCGGAAAACGACCTGCATTTGGGCAGGCGTCCACGGATTGTAATATACCGCTAGCTATGGGAATTCCGTCTCTGTGTATTGGACTCATAGAAGGAGCGGGTGCGCATACATTAGAAGAATGGATTAACCCGGAATCTTTAACAAAAGGATTTCAAATTGCAGTAGGCGTGTTTGAAACAGTTACAGAAGAGCATTGACGGTGCAGATAGGAGCAGAACAAATGAAGGATGAAATTTTTTTCAGAGATAAGTTAGAGGATGAATGGGAAGCAAACGAGGTGTATGCTATTTTATCAGAGTGTGATAAGGATTTTGAACCGCCGTTATCGGAGCGGGGAAGCACTGTTCAAAAGACATGGGAGAAAAAATCTGGTGACGGTGTCAGAAATTACTTTAATGAGGTGGCAAAACAGCATACACTTTTATTAAAAAGAGAGAAGAAAATCATTGCTTTTCTGTCATTTCGTTCGATGGAAGAATGTGAGGCTTTAAAAGATTACAGGGATATCTGTTATTTTACCACACTCTGCATCAGAAAAGAGTACAGAGGCCAGGGGCTAGCACTGGTATTATATCAGAAAGCGAAAGAATATGTGGAAGAAAGCAGCAGATATACGGTAATGGCACTTAGAACCTGGAGTACGAACAAAACACAGCTGCACCTGATGGAAAAAATGGATTTTCACTGTGAAACACGTCTGAAAAATGACAGAGGTGAGGGAATTGATACCTTATATTTTGTGAAAGAAATTACGGGAAAGGGAATCCGTGCATATGGATATACGATAGGAAATGGCAAGTGTGGCATTCGCAATACGATCACGGATGTGCCGGGAGTAAAGGTTGGGCATTATACGGTGAGGAAGGGAAAAAACCAGACTGGTGTTACAGTGATCATACCATGTGATGGTTTTGTCTATGAAAGGAAGCCACTTGCAGCGGTTTATGCATTAAATGGTTTTGGGAAGACGCAGGGAACGGTTCAGATTGAAGAACTCGGTGTATTAGAGACGCCGATCGCACTGACGAATACACTAAATGTAGGAAAGGCAGCAGATGGGCTTGTCACATTTACGGAAAAGGAATGCAGGAAGAACGGTAAAGAGTTAGTAAGCGTTAATCCAGTAGTAGGAGAGACGAATGACTCTAGAATTAATCAGATCACAGAACGGGTAATAGAGGCAGAAGATGTACTTTTCGCAATCGAGCACGCAGAAAAAAACTTTAAGCAGGGGGCAGTCGGTGCCGGAAGAGGAACAGTCTGTTTTGGATTAAAGGGTGGGATTGGTTCCGCATCAAGAATTTTAACGTTTGGCGGTAAAGAGTATACAATCGGTGTTTTGGTGCAGTCTAATTTTGGAAAAACGCAAGATCTTACCGTTGCCGGCGTACCGGTTGGCAGACAGATATGCACGAAAATACAAAATAGTGCAAAAGAGGATAAGGGTTCCATCATGGTCATTGTGGGGACTGATCTGCCGCTTGGAGAGAGACAGTTAAAGAGAGTTTTAAAAAGAGCAGCAGTTGGGTTGATACGAACTGGTTCTTTTATGGGACATGGCAGTGGGGATGTATTTATTGGGTTTACCAATGCGAATGGGATACCGGATACGAAAGAAGAGCAGTTTCATATGATGAAGTACTTCCCGGAAAATCAACTTGATAAGGTATTCCGGCTGGTGGCAGAGGCTGTGGAAGAATCTATTTTAAATTCATTGACGTGTGCAAAAGCGATGCCAGGGCGCGATGGTGAAATCTATCATAGTTTAAGTGAATTTCTGTGATCCGTCTTTCTTCGGTGGATCCGGTGGAGGAAATCCTTGGAGGAAAATCTACACCGCAGGATAAGGCAGAAGGAAAGCATCTGACGGAGAGTTTGGATTTACAGAAATGCTGACGGTCAACATGGAATCAAAGAATTCATCATAGGAATCTGTATTCTGTTGAGTGTGTTTGGTGCAGTAATTTTCGTCAGAAAAAAGAGTGGTTCTGAGGAAGAATAAGTATCAAATTTTACGATGAAACAACAGATAGTTACAAAGAAAATGAGACAGAGTGGGAACGAATCCTGCTCTGTCTTTTTTCGAAAAAATCAGTGAAAATCAATAGAAGTGTGGGAAATTCATTCTCGGCAAAATCAATTTCGGATTATCTGAAATCGGAGCATCATTCTATCGACAATGAAACGCTCTCGAAGAACGCGGCAAATGCTTTAGCAGATTTCTGTATTTGCTTTGTCAAGAAGTGCCATACACTTCAGATGGATTTCTCCTACTTTGAGTACGGTAGGAAGCAGAGTTTCCACACTTTCTTCATAGCCAATCCTAAATAATGCTTCACAGAAGAATCGATTCACTTCGTCATCTTCGTAATCCAGAACATTTGCGAGATATGCATAGGCTGACATTCCGCGAATTCCGAAAAGAATAAGGGACTTTAAGGAACGGATATCTTCATCGGCATTCCACAGCTGCTGCATATTGTATTCAGCTGTTTTACCGCATGGTGACGGACATTTGCTGCAGTCAGGAACCAGTCTTTCTTTTTCAACTCTGACTTCTCGTATCATTTTTTCGATGGCTGCATTATCAAAACTCACATTTGTAATTGTTGTAAACAGTCCTTTCAGTATGACTTGTGAAGTTCTTGGGGAAATAATTTCTGCGCCATCGACTGCTCTTGCAAGAGCAATCAATGCACCGGTCAGTTCATCCTGTAGTTTGGCAGTATCTGTCTGTTCACGCTGATAACAAAACATCTTTTTTTCCATGATTGTAGTCTCCTCTACTCCAGAATTTTCCCATCAATACTGATTGTTACAACCTGCCATGGTATGAATTTTCCACTGTTTTGAAGTGCTTTTTTTGCTGCCATCTCCAGTCCACCGCAGCATGGAACCTCCATTCTTACAATTGTCACACTTTGAATATTGTTATTTTGAATAATCCCGGTCAGTTTCTCACTGTAATCTACTTGATCTAATTTTGGACAACCAATTAAAGTTACCTTATTTCGAATAAAATCCTGATGAAAGCTGGCATAAGCGTATGCAGTACAATCGGCTGCAATTAAAAGTTTTGCATCGTTAAAATATGGTGCATGAATAGGAGCCAGTTTAATCTGTACCGGCCAGTTCTGAAGCTTTGATATTGAATCTGCAGTAGAAGCTGGTTTTTTGGACTCAGGCGTTTCTGTTCGCCGAATCTGCATGATTTTAGATCCAGGACAGCTGGAGTGAGAGGACATTGCCGGGTTTTTGGCAAATTGTTTTTTCTGTGCTTCTTTCACGGCTTCTTCATCATATGCAGGGGCTTCTCTTTCTTCAAAAGAAATGGCACCTGTGGGACATTTCGGAAGACAATCGCCTAGTCCGTCACAGAAATGTTCTCGCATCAATTCTGCCTTTCCGTCAATGATATCAATAGCACCTTCGTGGCAAGCGTCTGCGCAGGCACCGCAGCCGTTACATTTTTCTTTATCGATCTTGATAAGCTTTCTTAACATTTTAACCTCCGTCCATAGCATTTAATGTTTGTTTCTGCTAGAATTGTAGTATGTGAAATACGACTTGTATGTTTGATTTCCAACATGGAGGAATGATTTTGGAGAAATATTTACCTATCCTAAGAAACAGTCCGTTTTTTAAAGGTCTTACAGATAACGAGATATTATCCATATTGCATTGTGTAAATGCAACAGCAGTTTCTAAAGAACGGGATTCCTATATTTTCAGAGCAGGAGATTCTACCGAGGTAATGGGACTTGTGGTGTCAGGCTGTGTTCTTGTTATGCAGGAAGATCTCTGGGGACATCGGAATATTTTGTCAAAATGTCATGCCAGTGATTTCTTTGGAGAACCGTATGCAGCAAGCCCGGGAGCTGTTTTAAATATCAGTGTGGTAGCGGATGAGGATTGTGAAATTATTTTCTTAAATATCCAAAGACTTCTGGTTACTTGTCCAACTGCATGTGAGCATCATCAGAAGCTGATCCGTAATCTGGTTCGTGTCCTGGCAAATAAGATACTGATCCTGAACGATAAGATCACACATGTTGGAAAGCGAACAACAAGGGATAAATTATTATCCTATCTGTCTGCTGAATCTATCAAACATTCGTCATTGTCTTTTGAGATTCCTTTTGATCGGCAGCAGCTGGCTGATTATCTTTGTATTGATCGTGCAGCAATGTCTACGGAGATATCAAAGTTACAAAAAGAAGGCTTTATAAAAACAAATAGAAATCATTTTGAAATAAGGCTGCCGCAACCCCACTGGGGTTAGACGATGGGGAAAGGCAGCTTTTTTCACAGAGTTTTGAGCTCAGGGATTGCTCACTCGACCCGCAGCATCCGATAACCGATGCCGATGTGCGTTTGTATGTATTGCTGCCCATCTTTCCCGTTTTCCAGCTTTTTGCGCAGGGTTGCCATGAATACTCGCAGAGAAGCAATATCATTTTCCCAACTGCTGCCCCAAATCTGTTGCGTAATGTAGGTGTGTGTCAGAACCTTACCAATATTTTTGGAGAGCAGGCACAACAGTTTGTATTCGATGGGCGTTAGGTGCAGTTCTGCACCATCAAGATATGCGCAGCCTGCCGCATAGTCGATTTTCAGCGCACCGTTCGTAAAAATTGGGGTTTCCTTTGCCGTATCTGCTTTTATCAACGCTAACCTTCGCTGCGTCACCCGCAGTCGTGCCAACAGTTCATCCACGGAAAAAGGCTTCGTCAGGTAATCGTCCGCCCCGGCATCCAGCGCCCCGATTTTATCGGAATCCTCTGTCCTGGCGCTGATTACAATGATCGGCATATTCGACCACGAACGGATCTTTTGGATGATCTCCACGCCATCCATATCTGGAAGTCCCAGATCAAGCAGCACAATATCTGGATTGTGAGACAGCGCCTCCATTACGGCGCTTGCGCCGTTTTGCGCCGAAAGATACCTGTATTCGTGAGTTTTCAGCGTCGTAGTGATCAGATTGCGCACAGGGGTATCATCTTCTACAACAAGGATAAGTGGCTTATTCATTTAAGTTCACCTCACTAAGTGGTAATGTAAAGGAAAAGATGCAGCCATGCGGCGAATTGTTTTTCAGCGTTATTTCGCCATGATGTGCATGAATGATGGCTTGACAGAGCGTGAGCCCAAGTCCGAGGCTTCGGCGGCTGTCGCCAATCGGATTTCCCCCGGCAAAGAACATTTCAAAAACACGCTCCTTTAGTTCGTCCGGGATACCAGGGCCGTTATCGCTGACACAGATCTCAACCGCTTTTTTTTGCTGGATTGCCGTGATGCAGATGTTAGAGCCAGCCGTAGTATATTTGACTGCATTGTTCACCAGATTGATAAGCACCTGCACGATGAGTCCTGCATCCACCCGTATCAGCAGCGGCACGTCTCCGCAATCCACCGTGATGTGATGTTCTGTCGATCTTCGGTCGATATGCCGTAGCGCTTCCGACACAATATCGTCCACAACCTGATCGGAAAGACGCAGCTTGACGCTGCCGTCAGCGATTTTCGTAATGGAGAGCAAATTCTCAACCAGCTCGGTCAGCCACTGTGCATCGTCATGAATGTCCGTAAAAATCTGTTTCCGTGTTTGCTCATCCAGCATGTCATAGCTGTGCAGCAGTGTGTCGGCGTTGCCGGAAATAGAGGTCAGCGGTGTCCTGAGATCATGAGAAATTGAACGCAGAAGATTAGCGCGAAGCTGTTCGTTCTTTGCAAGAACGGCAGCTTCTTCCTTTTCTCTGGCATTTCGCAGGTTGTCCAGCGCCAGAGCGCACTCACCGAGAAGGGAGAACAGAACGCTGAATGTAAATGCGTCAGGCTGCGTTTGCTTTTCCATCGGAATCCCGACAACGCCGTAAATTTGCTGCCCAGTACGAATGGCAAGATACAGTCGTTTTGCTTTGGGAAAGTTTTGTGTCGTTGCTCCGGCACGTTTCCGGTTTTGCCAGACCCAGTCGATCACATCCTGTTCCGGGTCTGTGTCCGGGGCACTATAGGGGCAGCTTGCGTCAGCCGGGTAAAGGATCCCTTTGGACAGCGCGCCTTCCTGTGCCGGATAAATCAGGATGTTCCGCTGCATGAGCTTTTGTATCTGCGTTGCGGTCATCCGGTAAACTTCATCAGACGTTTCCGCCTTTTGAAGCTGCCTGTTCATATCAAAAAGCAGCTTTGTGCGATAAGCGTCCCGTGCGGATAGCTGCGCGTGGGCTTTGAGCTTGGCTGCAAGTGTACCGGTCAAAAGCGCAGCCATGAACATGACGGCAAAGGTTATGGGATATTTGCTCCCATAGGCGACCAAAGACAGCCTGGGTTCTGTCAGAAAATAATTGAACAAGATGACACTCAAAAAGGCGGACAGCACGCCGCAGGTATATCCGCTGGTAAAAGCGGAGGTCAGAAGCACACCCAGCAGATAAACCATGATGATATTGGCATCCGCAAAGCCAAGCCGCAGAAACAACCATCCGATGATCGTAGCGGCTGTCAGAATTCCGACAGTCAGAAGCAGTTCCCGGGCGGTTGGAAGCGCCGGGCGAACGGCGAAAAGTGATTTCCTGGGATAGCTTTTATAGACCTCCGCATCCGGAATGATGTGAATGTCCATCTCCGGCGCAAGCGTAATGAGCTGTTCTGTCAGCGTCGGTTCGCTCCAGAAATGCTGTCGCTGCACGCCGCTGCGCCCAATTACGATTTTGGTCACATCGGAGAGCCGCGCATATTCTGCAATCTGCGTTGGTACATCTTCTCCATGTGTTGTGATGATCTCTGCACCAAGCCGCTGCGCAAGACGTATATTCGCCTGCAGTCGAGCGATATCTTCTGCGTTCATGCCAGAGTATCCGGGAGTCTGCACATAGAGCGCGGTAAGGCTTCCGCAAAATGCCTGCGCCATTTTTCCTGCCATTCGTACAATACGTTCATTGGATGGGGACGAGGACAGGCACACCAGAATATGCTCTTTTGATAGATTGTTTTCATTGTTCTGCACAGTTTCACCACCTCTTTTGATGGTATTATAGCACCAAAAGGCGGCGGTTTCTATTGTGTCCAATCGGATTCGTTTCTGATTTTCGTACAGAAAGCGATCCAGCTGCTTCATCAGAAACCATCCGAACAGGAACGTTAGAGCCATCCCAACGATCAAAATGACATCTTTCACATTGTTTCACCGTCCGTTCATATCCGGAAACACTTTTGCAGCGCCTTATATTCACCCAGCGCTAAAATTGTTATTTCTCCTGACAGCACCGTATCAGGCGTAATTGAAACGTCGGTTTTTCCGGAATGTTTGATGCCAAGAATGTTAATGCCATACTTCCTGCGAATATTCAGTTCACCAACGCTTTTGCCAATCCACTCGTGTGGAACTTCTACTTCAAAAATGGCGTGCTGCCCGTCGATCTCCATGTAGTCGAAAATATGATCGGCAGTATATCGAATTGCTGCCCATTCTGCTACCTGCTTTTCCGGGTAGATCACATGGTCGGCTCCGTTGCGAAGCAGAAACTTTGCATGTACATCCCGCTCGGCACGCGACACTACACACTTCGCGCCAAGCTCCTTCAGAAGCGACGTCGTTTCCAGCGAATTCTGAAAGCTGCCGCCAATGGTCACGATGCAGACATCGAAATTTCCGATGCCAAGGGAGCGAAGAAACTCCGCGTTTGTACTGTCTCCAATTTGCGCGTTGGTGACGAGGTGAAGTACATCATTGATCCGTTCTTCGTCTATATCGACTGCCATGATCTGATGCTCCAGCTGAGATAACTGCATAGCGATATGCCGTCCGAAGCGGCCTGCGCCAATCAATAAAATGTTTTTCATGTGTAAAGACTCCTTATCCAATCATTATTTTTTCCTGCGGCAGCTTTGCGCCGTTTATTTTTTTACCGGAAAACGCTGCATAAATGAGCGTAAGACCGCCGACTCTGCCCAGATACATGAGCATGATCAGCACTATTTGGGAAGGGAGATGCAGCTGCGGCGTGATACCCAGCGTCAATCCCACTGTTCCGACTGCCGAAGCCGTTTCATACAGGCATGCGGAAAGCGTCAAATCTTCATATACGCTGATAAAAACAGCGCCGCCAAAGAACAGTGTAAGGTACATTGTCAGAATGGTTGCGGCGGTCTTGACAGCGCTGAAATCAATCCTACGTCCGAAAAACTGAGCATTCTCCCGCTGACGAAAGGTTGCGGCAGTATTGGCAAGCAAGACCGCCAGTGTCGTTGTTTTTATTCCGCCTGCCGTAGAACCCGGAGAACCGCCAATGAGCATCAGAAGGATCATTATGCCCTGCGACGCACCGGACATTGCAGATAGCGTTACTGTGTTATAGCCCGCGGTCCTCGGCGTAACGGACTGAAAAAAAGATGCCAGCAGCCGCTTTCCGGTAGAAAGCGTGGAAAAGTCGGTGAAAAAGAAAAACGCGGCGGGCAAAAGAATTAAAAGACCTGTCGTGACAAGGATCACCTTACTCTGCATCCGGTAGCGATGAAGCCGCCACTTGTTTTCACAGACATCGTCCCATGTCAAAAAACCAATGCCGCCAACTACGATCAGCAGCATGATCGTGATATTGATTGTCGGACTGCCGGCATAGCCGGTAAGGGATGGATAGAGATTACTTTCTGTTCCAAGAATGTCAAATCCGGCGTTGCAGAATGCGGATATGGAATGAAACACTGCCATCCAGATGCCGCGCCATCCATAGTCATGGCAAAACACCGGCAGCATGGCCAGTGCGCCCAGCAGTTCGATCAAAAACGTTCCTCGCAAGATGAACCGTGTCAGACGGACGATTCCGCCGACCTTTGGCGCAGAAATTGCATCTTGCATGGTGCTGCGCTGCATCAGGGAGATTTTTCGCCCGGACAACAGCGCAAACGATGCTGCTACGGTTATGACGCCAAGTCCTCCGATCTGGATCAGTACCAGAATGATCATCTGTCCGAAGCCGGACCAATAGCTTCCGGTATCTTGAACAACAAGTCCTGTGACGCAGACGGCAGAGGTCGCGGTAAACAGCGTTTCATTGAATGGCGTTACACATCCGGCTGTTGTGGAGATCGGAAGCATCAGCAGCAGTGCTCCGAGCAAAATGACCCCGGCAAACCCTAATGTGATAGTTTGAAAAGACGAAAGACGGTGCTTTCGACGGATGATTTTCTTTGGCATAAAGGCAGCTCCTTATTTCTGTGATAATTATATTTTATACGGCCAGAGATTTTAAGATCGGATAAGGGACGGGGACGTCGCATTAAGGTTGGATAAAGATGGCAGAGCGCGCATTCTATTGGATACCAGAAAAAACCTCTCCGCAGTCGGGAAACCGGCGGGAGAGGTTTTCTTTTTCGAAATTTATGGTATGTTTTTACACATTGCAGGCGCATGCAGCGTCCCGCGTCAGAATCCGAACCTTACAGTCTCTGCTGTACGTTGCGGATGTATGCTTCCTGCAGCTCGGGGCTCTTTGCAGGATCGATATCGTCCGGAAACTCGGCGTCGATGGTGGACACCTCCGGTCTGTAGTTTAAGCGAAGCGCGTGTTTCTCGATGTAATCCGTCGCTTTGTTATAAACCTCCTCCGTTACTCCGTTTAAGGTAATAGTATATAATTTTGACATCTGTGTATCCTCCGTTTCGTTGAAATTCAGCACCTCTGCTGATAGCTTCAGTATATACCTGTCGGGCAGATTTTAAAAGAGAAAAGGCTCATATTACCTGTAGAAATAATAATGATAATTATTACTAATATTGTACAAAATAGACAAATCTAACAGAAATTTGTTGGATTTCATTTTATAAGATGGTAAAATAGCTTCAAAACGATGGGAAAATCCCGGTGGCGAGGACCGCAGAAATCAGGGGTCAGCCCCCGGTCAAAACTGGAGATTTTTTACCTGAAAAATCGAAATTGTAAAGGAGATAAGTTTGAAATGAAGATTCGCAAGGCGGAGAAAAAGGATATCCCAAGAATTCTTGAACTGTTGGGACAGGTATTGCAGATCCATGCAGAGATCCGCCCGGATATTTTTATACCAGGCACCACCAAATATACCCTTTGTGAGTTGACGGAATTATTGAAGCAGGAGGATAAACCGGTCTATGTTGCTGTAGATGAGGACGATTTGTGCATGGGCTATGCCTTCTGTCAGCTCAGGGAACAGCCCTTTTCCACCAACATGGTGTCCTTTAAATCATTGTTTATTGATGACCTGTGCGTTGACAAGCAGGCACGAGGGCAGCACATTGGGGAAAGTCTGTTTGAATATGTGAAGCAACAGGCAAAGGAACTGGGCTGCTATGAAGTAACCCTGAACGTCTGGACAGGAAACACATCGGCAGAGCACTTCTACGAAAAAATGGGCATGAAAACAAAGGAACGGCAGATGGAATATATCCTGTGAGCCGGTTGGGTCAGGCCCTGGTCAAAACCGGACACGACCTACGCTTTGTTTCGGGACGGTCAGTTTCGGACACAGAGTATCCAGTCAGATAAAAATCAGGAAGTTGTGGAGGATATAGGATCATGTCAAAAGAGGAGTATTTGATTACCGATACGCCGCTGAAAGCGCTGACGGTTTTTGCAATGCCGATGATTCTGGGAAGCTTTTTTCAGCAGGTATACAATATGGCTGACTCCATTATCGTCGGTCAGTTTGTGGGTTCCTCTGCGCTGGCGGCGGTTGGTGCCTGTGCAGCTCTGACCAATGTTTTCATTTGCGTGGCACTGGGGGCTGGTGTTGGTGCAGGTGTGCTTGTGAGCCGCTATTTCGGTGCAAGGGAGTATGGCAAAATGAAAACCATTGTGTCTACATCTCTGATCAGCTTTTTGGTTCTGAGTATCCTCCTGGGTGTCTTTGGCTTTTGGTTTTCCCATGGGATGATGAGCGGCTTACAGACTCCTGCCGATATTCTGAAGGAAGCAGTGCTGTACCTGCGGGTCTATTTTGTGGGCTTTCCGTTTTTGTTCATGTACAATATTCTCTCTACCATGTTTACCGCCATCGGTGAATCAAAAATTCCGCTGGGGCTGCTGATCTTTTCCTCCATCCTGAATATTGGGATGGATCTTTGGATGGTAGCAGGTCTGGGGCTCGGCGTGTTCGGTGCCGCCCTTGCAACTTTGATCGCACAGGGCATATCGGCTGTGCTTTCCTTTTTGATTTTTTTTAATCGGATGCGGCGGTATAAGAGTACCTTTTCCTGGTTTGACGGGCGGGAGCTGTGTTCCATGCTTCAAATTGCTGTTCCATCGGTTCTCCAGCAGTCTACCGTGTCTATCGGTATGATGATTGTACAGGCGGTTGTAAATCCCTTCGGCACGCAGGCACTGGCAGGATATGCGGCAACAATGCGGGTGGAGAATGTTTTTTCCCTGATTTTCGTGTCCATCGGGAATGCGGTTTCGCCGTATGTTTCCCAGAACCTTGGCGCAAACAAAACCCAGCGCATCAAAAAAGGCTACCATGCAGCATTGGTATTGGATGTGTGCTTCGCGGCGCTTGCTTTCCTTGTTATTGAAACGCTGCACACACAGATTTCCTCGCTATTCCTTGGAAAAGACGGAACAGCCCTGGCCTATCAGGTGTCCGGGGATTATATGAGATGGCTTGGTTACTTCTTTCTCTTTATGGGAATCAAAATGGCGACCGATGGAGTTCTTCGCGGACTCGGGATCATGCGGCCATTCCTTATTGCCAACATGGTCAACCTTGCGATTCGCCTGTCCGTGGCTTTGATCTGTGCACCGCGTTTTGGCATTGATTTCGTTTGGCTTGCGGTGCCGGCAGGCTGGCTTGCAAACTTCCTGGTTTCCTATGCGGCACTCAGAAAATTCTGGCCGACTGAGAAGGTGGAGCTATCTCAGTAAATTTGGAGGTCAGCACGGATTATTTTCTGATGGGCAAGTTTATTTGCTCTTTCTGACGGTGTATTAGTAAGAAGGGTGCAAAAGAGAAGAAATGGAGGACGCGATGCAGATAGTTCACTACGGAAATCTTTCCGCTTCCACAGTTCTGATTCAGCCGGTAGGCGATCATGATCTGGAGGAGATGGAAACGGAATTAAACGAGATCAGAAAACAGGGAAAGGCAGACTTTCAGTTGATTGCGGTGAAAGTGGACAATTGGAATCAGGATCTTTCGCCCTGGGAGGCGTCTGCAGTCTTTGGCAGAGAGGGCTTCGGAGACGGTGCGGGGGAGCTGCTGCAATTTCTTTTAGGTCAATGTGCGGATCGCAGAAAAACGTATTATATCGGTGGATATTCGCTGGCGGGATTATTCTCTCTTTGGGCGGCATATCAGACGGATATCTTTGCAGGTGTTGCAGCAGTATCTCCGTCTGTCTGGTTTCCGGGATTTCTGCAATATATGAAAGAACACGATATGAGAGCAAAGTCGGTGTATCTGAGCTTGGGAAACCGTGAAGAAAGAACCAGAAATCCGCTGATGGCAACCGTTGGGGACTGTATCCGGGAAGGGTATAATCTGTTAAAGATGCAGAAAATCCGAACGATTTTGGAATGGAATCCGGGAAATCACTTCAAAGATGCCGGAATCCGGACAGCGAAAGGGTTTGCGTGGCTCATAAGGAATCAGGGGGCCGAGTAATCATGGGTCAGACCGCAATATGCTTTTTCAGGAGCCTATTTTACAGTGGCTTCTGCAGAACAGAAAGAAAACCTGCTCACTTCGGAAATGACGCTCCGTTCGGCGCTGCAGTTTTTGAATGTTCCGGGAGAAGTGATCCGAAAAGCCGATGAAATACTTTCGGAGATTCCGAACTGAAAATAATAATGATAATTATTACTATTGTTATGCAAAATAGACAAATCTAACAGTAATTCGTTGGATTTCATTTTATGAGATGGTAAAATAGCTTCAGAACGATGGGAAAATCCGTCGTAGAGGATCCGTCAATTATAGATATACAAACATGTGGCAGCAGGAGAAGGAGGAGCGATGGACAGTATTTTTCACAGAATCAGTGTTCGCAGGTATGAAGACAAACAGGTGGAAAAAGAAAAGTTGATGCAGATTTTGCGGGCGGGTATGCAGGCACCCAGCGCGTGTAACCAGCAGCCGTGGGAATTTTATGTGGTGACGAATCCGGAAAAGATTAAAGCGCTTTCCAAAGCGACACCCTATGCGGGATGTGCAGCAAACGCACCGGTCGTAATCGTGCCTGTATATCGGAAGGAAGGACTGATTGCTCCGGATTTTGCGCAGATTGACCTTTCGATTGCACAGGAAAACATGTGGCTTGAAACGGATGCACAGGGGCTTGGCGGTGTGTGGATCGGAATCGCTCCGATGGAAGAACAGATGGAGGAAGTCCATAAGCTGCTGGAGCTGCCAAAAGAGGTGGAGGTATTTTCCCTGTTTGCGCTCGGATATCCGGCGGAAAGCCGCGCGCAGGAAGATCGCTTCCATCCGGAGCGGATTCATTTTCTGGAGTGAAACAGAGTTCGAGTGCGGACGTGAGCCGTGTCAGGAGCCTATGACGAAAACATTCAAAAACGGAGAACAACATGATAACAGTATTATGCTATAAAAAATGCACCACCTGTCAGAAAGCATTCAAATGGCTGGATGCAAACGGCGTGGAGTACAAAGAGCGCGCGATCAAAGAAGAGAATCCAACCTATGAGGAACTCAAAACGTGGTATGAAAAGAGCGGACTGCCGCTGAAAAAATTCTTCAACACGAGCGGAATGCTCTATAAGGAGCTGGGATTAAAGGATAAGCTGCTGGAAATGTCCGAAGAAGAGCAGCTAAAGCTTCTTTCGACGGACGGAATGCTCGTGAAGCGTCCGCTCGTAGTCGGAGAGAAAACGGTGCTGACCGGATTTTCTGAAAAAACCTGGACAGAGCAGCTTTTAGGAAAAAACAGCTTAGGCTGAGAAACAGCGGAAAGGAGCTTAGGTATGAAACTGTTATTTCGGCAGAGATTTTTTTCGTGGTTTGACAGTTATGATATTTACGATGAAGACGGCAATACAGTGTATGTGGTAAAAGGGCAGCTTTCCTGGGGACACTGCCTGAAAGTCTTCGATGCGTCAGGACAGGAGCTGGGGACGGTCAAAGAAAAAATCCTGACCTGGCTGCCGAAGTTCGAACTGTATGAGGGCAGCAGCTACGTTGGATGTATCAGCAAGGAGCTGTCCTTTTTCAAACCCCGCTATGATATCGACTGCTGTGGCTGGCATGTAGAGGGCAGCTTTCTGGAATGGGATTATTCCATTACCGGGGCAGCAGGAGAGCAGGTAGCAGTGATTTCAAAAGAAATATTCCATATGACGGACACCTATGTTCTTGATATTGTCAATCCGGTGAACGCGCTGCGAGTGCTGATGTTCGTGCTGGCGATCGACGCGGAAAAATGCTCCCGGAGTTCAAACTGAGTGCGCGGAAAAGAGAATCGGGGGTCAGACCCCGGTCAAAGCCTTCTGGGAAAGTCTGAATGATGAGCAATAGGAAGATTTATGGTGAAACAGAATACGACAATCATTTATGAGAATACAGTTGCAGGGACATTCGTCCGCAGAATGAACCGATTCACGGCAGAGGTGCTGATTGACGGAGCACCGGAGATTGTTCATGTGAAAAACACAGGGCGTTTGCAGGAGCTTCTGATGCCGGAAGCAAAGGTAACACTGCAGAAGACATTGAACCCAAATCGAAAAACGGCATATGATCTGATTTCTGTATACAAACCAAAGCTAAAATGGGTGAATATCGACAGTCTGGCACCGAACGCTTTGATGAAGCAGCAGTTAATGAGTCTGAACTACGAGCTGGTGAAGCCAGAATATACCTATGGGGAATCCAGAATTGATTTTTATATGGAAAGAGACGGGGAAAGATTCCTGACGGAAGTAAAGGGCTGCACGCTGGCAGATGATTTGCATCTGGGAACCGGATTATTTCCGGATGCACCAACGGAGCGAGGCGTGAAGCACTTGCATGAACTGACAAAAGCAGCAAAGGAAGGCTATCATTGCTCAATTGCCTTTGTGATTCAGATGAATGGAATTCATCGGGTAATGCCAAACGAAGCGGCACAGCCGGAGTTTAAGGAAGCACTTGTGAAGGCTGCCAAGGAGGGTGTCCAGATCGTCTGCTACAGCTGCCATGTAGAGGCTGACAGCATAAAAATTACAGGCGTAGTGGAAGATACTTCAAGATTTGTGGAGGCACAGAGGAGGAAGTCGGAATGACTGGAGAAATGATGTGGGAGGAATATTGCCGTACAACGAATACGAATTGCAATACACGGCACGATATATGGAAGTTTTGCGGCGGCGGTGCGGCTGCTGACGAACTTGCGAATCTTGTACTCGCCGGAATAAAGACTGCAACTGCAAGCACAAAACTCGCCTATGAACTGGATGGTGAAAACTTGCCGGAAGTCGGGACATACAGTGTGATTCTTTTTGACAATGAGGAGGCGGCGTGTATCATCCGTGATACAAAAGTATCTGTTGTTCCGTTCAATCAAGTCAGCGCAGACCACGCTTTCAAAGAGGGCGAAGATAACCGCAGCTTGAAAAAATGGCGCGAAGTGCATCGGAGAGCTTTTACTCCAGACTATAAGGCCGTTGGTCTGGATTTCGATGAAAAGGGAGATTGCGTCTTGGAAGAATTTGAAGTGGTATATCGGTAAAGCAAAATTCAGGTGAACGAAATCGCTGCACGATGGCCCGTCAAGGCTGTGGTGCAGTTTTCTCTTTAACCTAAAAAGAGGTCAGGGGTCAAACCCCCCGGTCAAAACCGGTGGCACTGGCATTGAGAGAAGATGCAGATTATCAGAAACGATATTACAAAAATGAGCGTTGACGCAATCGTCAATGCTGCCAATACTTCTCTTTTGGGCGGTGGTGTGAACGTCTGCATTTATCGTGCATCCGTGGTCAAAGGGACAGACCGTGCGTCAAACTCAAAAATCGAAAGTTCAGGAGGTGTTTTTATGCCACAAATGAATAAGGGAGGAAAATTTATTTTCGGGAAATCACTCATTCGGACGGATGGAACATTGCGGATTCCACCGCAGGCAATGGAAGAATATCACATTGCAGATGAAGGAAAAGTATATCTTTTTACCGGAAGTAAGATTACCGGTGGCTTCTGCGTCACCCGGAAAGGCCTTTTGCATCCGTCAAAACTTGGTCACATTTTGGACGATACTCCACCGTTGCTTGACTACTCAGCAGGTTCTGGCGAATTTATCAAATACAAGGGGCGTTCCTACTGCTGGGTAGAGATTTCACAGGAGGGGCAAATTCTTCTTACGAAGAAAATGATGGATTTTTTGAAGGTGAGACCCGGAATGGAGCTGCTCTCTATCCGCAGTAGCGACATCGCGTTTACGATGGGAGCTAAAGGACCGCTATTGGAAAAAGCAGAAAACTATGATGGTGAAATTCCGCTTTTTTAAGTGTAACAATTCGCGTTTGTGGAGCGAAGCAGAAATATGAAAGCCCCAGTGGGGCTTTTAAGCGACAGAACGGTCTTGCGCAGCAAGATGGAGGGGCCCCGCCCCGACAAGTTCGCGTTTGGTGTAAGAATCGGGCGTGTGGTGGATGCGTGTAGACCTGTAAAGGGCTGCGTCAGGGAGTGGCTTTATCCGATCCTCCCATGCGGTGGTCATCAGGACGTAGGGCTCCTCTGCCAGCTCATGGTCAAAGCTTGCGCGGACGCGGACGATCTCATCGGTCACAAAGCAGACCTTGACATCAGCGTTATCAGTATGCAGCAGGAAAGCGCCGTCCTTGCGCTCCATGCCGGTAAAACGGGAGCAGATCTCCATAGTTTTTACTCCTCTCAAGTTTTTGATAAAAAATGCCCTCATTTCTCCTCAGATGCAGGATATCTTCAGAGAAATGGGGGCAACGTATTCGTTGCTTTACCCGGAACAGTCAGGGATTAGAACACCCAGCAGCACCAGTGTACTGGTCGCGCGCGGTGGCCTACCTTCAGACCCATTATCAGGACCCGACCCTTACCACCGCGCAGCTGGCGCAGGAACTTTACGCCAGCCGGGAGCACCTTTCCCGTGCGTTCAAGGAGTGCACCATGGAGAGCATCCACAACTACCTGACCTATCTGCGGATGCAGCACTGCCGCAAGGCGCTGGAAGAGGGCGTTTCCGTTCTGAATGCCTGCACCGAAAGCGGCTTTCCGGATTACAGCAGCTTCCTGAAAACCTTCCGCCGTCTGTACGGCATCACCCCCACCGAATACCGCGCACAGCACCGGACAATGGTGCGTTAAAAGCTGCGGCAGGAGAATACGAAAATTTTTCTCAAAAAGGGTTGACATTCTACCCGCTCTGTGGTATTATACTTGAGCAGTCAGCGAGAGCCGCTGAAAAGCAAAAAAGTAAATATCGCGGGGTGGAGCAGTCTGGTAGCTCGTCGGGCTCATAACCCGAAGGTCGTTGGTTCAAATCCGGCCCCCGCAACCACCAAGCAGGTTGAATTTTTTAAATTCAACCTGTTTTTTGTGTTCACATCAAAGTGGGAAGCGCCGCCGCTGTTGCACATTGTGCAGCGTGAACAGTGTAGAATATTATTATAACTTTTTATATTTGATCAGTGTGAAAAAAGAAACTGTCCTACGTTAAATGTTCACATCGTTCGGGTTGAACATTGTGGGTGCGGAATGCTGTGTTTCCAGGTCTGAATGCCCACATTGTTCAAAACTCTGTGGGTCATAGGCGCAGCCCGCTGCGGCTTGAACAGTGTAGCCCGCTGAGGGCAGCGCAGCCGAAGTCAGTATGTGTTTGTCATGCTTTTATCATACTGCTTTTGCTTTGGAAGAGTTAGAAGATCTTCAAGGTAAAAACGGTCATTTTTGCAATTTTGCGCGATTGCGTCTGCACCGCATCCGGAGGATATCGTGCTTGTTGCCCGGCAAAAAGAATAAAACTTTCCCATTTTATAATAAGAACGTTCTGGCAAAGACCGTCTTTTTCTGTTATACTCTAGCCAATGAATACAGCTGTAACAGGAGGATGTTATGGAAAAGAATGTACTGAACACCGATCTCACCGGCAAGGTGGCTGTCGTCACCGGCGCAAGCGGGACGCTGTGCTCCATTTTTGCCAAGGCGCTGGCCCGGGCGGGCGCAAAGGTGGCGCTGCTGGGCCGCAACATGGATAAGCTCAAGGAGCTTGCGGACGAGATCGAAGCCGAGGGCGGCACCGCCAAGGGCTACACCTGCAACGTGATGAACAAGGCCAACTGCCTGCAGGTAGCCGAGGATGTGCTGGCAGACCTTGGCCCCTGCGATATCCTTGTGAATGGTGCAGGCGGCAACAACGCCCGCGCCAATACGGACAAGGAATATTTTGAGATGGCCGATCTGGAAAGCGACACCGTCACCTTTTTTGATCTGGACGAGAGCGGCGTGGAGATGGTGTTCAACCTGAACTTTATCGGCACCCTGCTGCCCACGCAGGCCTTTGCACGGCAGATGGTAGGGCGCGAGGGCTGCAACATCCTGAACATTTCCAGCATGAATGCCTACCTGCCCCTGACCAAGATCCCCGCCTACTCCGGCTCCAAGGCTGCTGTGACCAACTTTACCCAGTGGCTGGCGGTGCACTTCAGCAAGGTGGGCATCCGGGTCAACGCCATCGCTCCGGGTTTCTTTGCCAGCGAGCAGAACGCAAAGCTGCTCTTCAACGAGGACGGCACCCCCACCGACCGCACCAAAAAGATCCTTGCCGCCACCCCCATGGGACACTTCGGCGACAGCGAGAAAGACCTTGTGGGCGCACTGCTGTTCCTGTTAAACAATGATGCAGCCGGTTTCATCACCGGCATCTGCCTGCCAGTGGACGGCGGCTTCTCAGCCTATTCCGGCGTGTAATAAGTACTGCAAAATATACAAAACCACCCCCTGTCTCCCGGTGCAGCAGCCCGGCGGGACAGGGGTGGTTTTTTCAACGGGGTTGAACAAAAGGCTTCCCCAGCCCGGGGGAAGCCTTTATGCGGAAAATGGATTTCTATGGGTTCACTTCTTCGGGTGCTTTTTGCGCCATGCAAGCGCCACGGCAACAGCAGCGCACGCCAGCACTGCCAGCGGCCAGACGGAGGCCAGCGCCACCACAAATTGCTGCAAGCCATTCACAAAGTTGCCCCAGCCGGAGACAAGGGCCGTGCCGATGCGGGAGAAGAAGCCCTCGTCGGCGGGTGTGTAGGTCTGCACCTCGTTCAGGTCGATATACACGGTGCACTGCTGCACCTGATCGCTGTACCAGTCCAGCTGGCTCTGCCAGCTTTCGATCTGGGACTGCACCTCGGTGAGGGAGTCCTCAATCTGCAGCAAGTCCGAAAGAGTTTCGGCTTGTTCCTGCAATTGCTGTAAGCGGGTGCGCTGTGCCTGCAGATTAGAAAGCCGCGCGGACACGTCCATATACTGAGTGGTCACATCATCGGCCTGCTGGCTGCGATAGGTCACATTACCGGCAGCGGCCACAGCATCCAGAAAGCTCTGGTAGTTGGCCTGCGGCACCCGGTAGGTCAGGCTTACGGAGCGGCTGGAACCGCTGCTGGAATATTCGCTGCTGGATTCCAGATAGCCGCCCGCCTCGGCAAGAGCGCTGTCCAGCACACTGCGGGCTGCTTCGTAATCCTTGCTTTCCAGCGTCAGATTGGCGGTGTAGATGATCTTGGCACTGTCCACCGCAGGGGCAGCAGCCTCGGCGCTGCCGGTGCCGCTGTACTCCGTTTCCAGAGAGCGGTCGTCTGCATCCAGACTGTAATTCACCGCCTCGGGGGTGCTGTCCAGCGCGGCATGCTGGAGATCAAACCCGCCCGCTGCCACAGAGGCAGCGGAGCTGTCGGCAGCGCCTTCGGCTGCGTACAGGGCGGGTGCGCTGCTTTTTGCGCTGCCCATCCCGATGCCCAGATGCAGGGTGCTGTAACCCAGCACACACACAGCCAGACAGGCAGCCAGCGTGCCCAGCTGCTTTACCGGGAAGTGGATGGGCTTTTTCTTCTTGGCTTCGGTGTTCAGGGGTGCTGCGGGTGCAGCGGTCTGCGGGGCAGGGGCAGCCATCATGGGCTCGGCCTTTTCCTCCGCGGTCAGGGTGTCGGTCATGGCCAGCAGCTTTGCTTTCAGATCGTCCGGGGCAGTCAGGTCATCGACCTCCATCTTATATTCATACCACCTCATCTTCGATCTCCTCCTTCAGCATCGTATGTAACTGTGCCCGTGCGCGCCGCAGCCAGCTTAGTACCGTGTTTGTGGGCACCGCCATCATCCGCCCGATCTCTGCCGCAGTGTATCCTTCGTAGTAGTGCAGATAGATGGCATTGCGGTAGTTTTCCGGCAGGGTGCAGATGGCATCCAGCACGCTGCCGTCCTCCTCCAGAACATCGGGGGCGGGCAGGTTCTCGTCCAACTCGGTGTCCTTTTGGTGGGCGGCGCGGGTCAGGTCCCGGCAGCGGTTGATGGCCACCCGCAGCAGCCATGCTTTGAGATGCTCCTCACTCTCAAAGATGCCGTTGTAGTGCAGCAGTTTTTCAAACACATCCTGCACCACATCCTCAGCATCGGCTGTGCAGCGGCAATTATGCACCGCAGTGCGGTAGACGGTGTCGCTGTAACGCTGCACCGCCAAGGTAAATACTTCGTTTCTGGTCAGCTGTCCCATTGTTATAAACTCTCCTTGGATGCCCGGAAGCGGGCTTCTCGATGGAATGTTTGTGGTTCTCACGGGGACGTTCACTTGATATACGGCTCAGCATCCCCGATTATTGCAGAACAAAACCCGGTTCCTTCCATTTTTTGTGTACCGGACGCACCGGACCGCAAGGCACGTCCACGTTCTCCGACAGAGGTTGGATATCCTGTCGGTTTACCGGTCAGTATACCACGGAATCGCAGAAAGTAAAAGAGGGGAGGGTGCTCCTTCTTTATTTATAGACCCTTTGCAGCAGCGCCAGCCGCTCGGAGAGAAAAGTCTCGGCCTTGGGGTGGTGTAGCCAGCGTTTGCCATCGGTGCTGTGCACCAGTTTCTGCGCCAGTGCGGCAGGGGCGGTGTCGATGGCCATTACGTCCTGCATGGTCAATTGCAGGGTGAGCGCCGCCGGGACATCCGGCAGAGGCGGCAGCGGGTCCTCCCACACAAAGGGCGGCAGCAGCTGCACCGCCACGGTCAGGCGGGTACACTCCTCGGTCAGCAGCAGGGCGGCGGGGGTGCCGTCCGGCTGCACCTGCAAGCTGCTGTATAAAAGCTGCATCCGGGCAGGGGAGAGCAGCCGGGTCAGGCCCTCTGCCGGAGCTGCCGCAAGCTGCAGATACCCGGCGGCCTCCTCCCGGTAGATGCGCCGGGCAGGGGCTTGCAGCCCTGCGTAGAGGGCGGGCAGCATAAAGCTGCCGCTTTTTTCCAGCGCCTGCTGCGCCAGCAGATAGAACTCGGTCAGCGGGTACGCCGCGTCCGGCTGCGGCATCCCGAAATCTGGCCGTGATACATGACCTCCACCCATGGGAACCTCCTTGACAAAACACGATGGTGCGATTATACTATAAACAGAAGGGGCGCTGACTGCAAAGGTCAGCTTTCCATCCCGCATTAGTCAAAAAGATTGACCGCTAGTTTGGTAGACTGGGGCGGTCAATCTTTTTTGTTGTCATCGTTTTTCTTCTGCGAAGCTTTATCCATGACCTCAAAGGTCAGGCGAATTACCTCAATGATCAATCCCAACAGCGTAAGAATGACCATCAGCAGGTTCAGCATCTCCGACAGATCCATCTGACATCCCTCCCTTCGCCTTCAGGGCTTGGGGAGGCTTGGCTCAAAAAAGTTCTCCTCCCACAAGCCGCTGGTTCGTTCCATGTACAGGAAGAAGCAGTGCTGCGGGATGGGAAAGCATGACCACCGATTATGCAATCAGCGCCGTATTCTTAGAATATCATATTTTTTGACGGATTACAATATATCTATTGATTGTAAACCCTTTGCAAACTTTTCCGTTGACCTGCGGCGCACCGGTGCGGTATACTCGGGCACAGATGTCTTACAAAACGAAAAAACAGAGGGGAAACTGACCATGAAAGACAAAAAACTGACTACCTATCAGATGGCTGTCACCGCGGTGATGGCTGCCGTGCTGTGCGTGCTGGGCCCGCTGACCGTGCCTATCGGAGCCGTGCCCATCTCGCTGGCAAACTTTGTTATCTGCCTGACCGCATGGCTGCTGGGGCCGAAGTTCGGCACCCTGAGCGTGGTTATCTATCTGGCACTGGGCGCCATCGGCATTCCGGTATTCTCCGGCTACGGTGCCGGCCTTGCCAAGCTGGCAGGCCCTACCGGCGGCTATCTGGTGGGCTATCTGCTGCTGGCCTTCATCGGCGGGATGTTCATTGAAAAGAGCAAGGGCAACCCGGTGGTCTCCGCTGTGGGTCTGGTGCTGGGCGATGCCGCCTGCTATGTGCTGGGCACGGCATGGTTCGTGTTCCAGATGCAGTGCGAGCTGGGCTACGCGCTGACCGTCTGTGTCTACCCCTTCATTGCGCTGGACTTGGGCAAGATCGTGGTTTCCTGCATCGTGGGTGCGCTGCTGCGTAAGCGCCTGACGCAGGCAGGCGTGCTGAAACTGCAGAATGCAGTTTCGGAATGATTGCTGATCGGAAAATTATTTTTAGACAGAATAAGCCCGGAAGGTCTGCGAGCCTTCCGGGCTTATCTCTTTATTCCTGATACCCCAAGGTGGCTGCCATGACCGCCTTGATGGTGTGCATCCGGTTCTCGGCCTCGTCAAACACGATGCTCTGGGGGCCTTCAAATACCTCGTCGGTCACCTCCATGGCGTCGCGGCCAAAGCGCTCGCCCATCTCCTTGCCTACGGTGGTCTTGTGGTCGTGGTAGGCGGGCAGGCAGTGCATAAATACTGTATCCGGGCCTGCAATATTCATCAGATCCTGATTGATCTGGTAGGGGGCAAGATCGTGGATGCGCTCTGCCCAGACTTCTACCGGCTCACCCATGGACACCCACACATCGGTGTACAGCACATCCGCGCCCTTTGCTGCCTTGACGGGATCCTCCTCAAAGGAGAGGGTAGCCCCGGTCTGGGCGGCAATGGCCTGACACTGCTCCACCAGTGCGGGATCCGGCTGGTACTTTTTGGGGGCGCAGGCAGTAAAGTGCAAGCCCATCTTGGCGCAGCCTACCATCAGGCTGTTGCCCATGTTGTAGCGGGCATCGCCAAAGTAAACGAAGTGGATGCCCTTCAAATGGCCGAAATGCTCCTGAATGGTGAGGAAATCGGCTAAGATCTGGGTGGGGTGGAACTCGTTGGTCAGGCCGTTCCACACCGGCACACCGGCGTAGTGCGCCAGATCTTCCACGATCTGCTGACCGTAGCCACGGTACTCGATGCCATCAAACATCCGTCCCAGCACCCGGGCGGTATCGGCGATGGACTCCTTTTTGCCGATCTGGCTGCCGGAGGGGTCCAGATAGGTCACTTCCATGCCCAGATCGTGGGCGGCTACCTCAAAGCTGCAGCGGGTGCGGGTGGAGGTCTTTTCAAAGATCAGGGCAATGTTTTTGCCCCGCAGCTGGTCGTGCCGGATACCGGCCTTCTTTTTGGTCTTCAGGTCAGCGGCCAGCTCCAGCAGCTGCCCGATCTCGGCAGGGGTGTAGTCCAATAGCTTCAAAAAGCTGCGATTTTTCAGTTCCATTGTATATTTCCCTCTCTATGCAAACACTCTTGAATATTTATTCAAGCTATGGTTCTATTATAGTACGTTGCATCGGGAAGGTCAAGAGGGAGCTTACAGCTCCAGCTCTACCCGGCGTCCGGTGGGCTTATAGGGGGTCAGCCGGACACCGGCGTGTTCGAACATGAACCGCGCCGCAATGCTGGAATCGCTGTCGTGGTACTTGTCGCCGTAGTACACCACCTCGGCAATGCCGGACTGGATGATGGCCTTGGTGCACTCGTTGCAGGGAAACAGAGTCACATACACCCGGGCACCCTTCAGGTTGTTGTGGGCGCTGTTGAGGATGGCGTTCAGCTCGGCGTGGCAGACGTACATATACTTGGTCTGCAGGGGGGCACCCTCCCGCTCCCAAGGCATCTCGTCATCGCTGCAGCCCATGGGCATCCCGTTGTAGCCTAAGGAAAGAATCTTATTTTCCGGGCTTACGATGCACGCACCCACCTGACTGTTGGGATCCTTGGAGCGCATGGCGGTAAGCAGCGCAATGCCCATAAAATATTCGTCCCAGTTGATATAATCCTCGCGCTTCATCGCGTAAAACCTCCTGCCTCTTCTGGCGGGTCTGCGGCTTGACAAACCCGGAAAAATAGACTATACTACGAATAGAAAGAGCGCTGACTGCAATGGTCAGCTCCTCATCCGGCTAATCAGTCGTAAAGAATGACCGCTTGCTTTCTGAGGGCATGAGCGGTCATTTCTTTTTGCCGTTGGAAATCGTCCATGTGATCTCGAAGGTAATGTAGATTGCTCCGCCAAGAAGCGTGAGCAACAGCACGACCTGTTCAAACGTCATGAGGCATCCCCCCTTTCCGCTTTCGCGTCAGGGGAAGCAAAAAGTTTTTCGTCCCCTCTGGCGCGCAGCCGGAAGGAGCTAGACCACCGATTATGCAATCAACGCCCTTACCGCCGAAGCGGCACTTACAGCATACCACAAAAACCGCATATTTGCAACGAAAACTCCCGGCTCCGCGCCTGTACGCGCTGCCGGGAGTTCTGCTTTTTCTGCCGCCCGTTTTGCACCCGAATGTCAACTTGCACAAAACAGTGCCCGGAAGTTTGGCAGGCGTTTTTGCTAAATTTTGAAACGATATATTTAAAAATCGTTTCGGATGTGGTATTATCCTTGTAAAATATGCCACAAAAACGGAGAGAACGCTCCGTGCGGCGGAAATGAGGGAAAAACCGATATGAAATACGCAAGCAACAACATCCGCAATATTCTGATTGCCGGCCATGCCGGCAGCGGCAAGACCACGCTGACCGAAGCACTGGTCTATTTTTCGGGCGCTGCCGAGCGTATGGGCCGGGTTGAGGACGGTACCACGATTTCGGACTTTGATCCCGAGGAAGCAAAGCGCAAGGCCAGCCTGTCGGCTTCCGTTGTGCCGGTGGAGTACGAGGGCATCAAGTACAACCTGATCGATGCACCGGGTCTGTTCGACTTTGAAGCAGGCGAGTACGAGGGCATCCGCGCCGCCGAGAGCGTGCTGGTGTGCGTGTCCGGCCGCAGCGGCGTTACTGTGGGCGCAGAAAAGGCGTTCCAGCTGGCCCGCAAGAACGGCAAGGCCACCATGGTGTTCGTGTCCAAGTGCGATCTGGAAAACGCCAACTATTTCAAGATCCTTGAGGATATGAAGATCCGCTTCGGCTCCACCGTCTGCCCCTGCGTCGTGCCTGCAAAGCTGGATGACGGCACCCCTGTGTACATCAACCTGTTCAGCCAGAAGGCCTTCAAGTACGAGGGCGGCAAGCAGATTCAGGTAGACCTGCCGGACATCGGCCACCGCTTCCAGGGCCTGATCGAGGCTATGAGCGAGGCCATTGCAGAAACCGACGATGAACTGATGGAAAAGTTCTTCGGCGGCGAACCCTTTACCACCGAGGAGATCGTGGAGGGTATGCGCAAGGGCGTTAAGGACGGCCTGATCACCCCCGTGTTCTGCGGCAGCGCCGTGAATATGCAGGCACTGGATATGCTGCTGTTCAATATGCACAAGCTGCTGCCCAGCCCGGAGCACGAGGCCAGCACGCTGGCTGAGGACGCCAACGGTGAGCCGGTGGAACTGCACTGCACCGAGGATGAGCCCACTGCCGCCTACGTCTTTAAGACCGTGGCCGACCCGTTCGTGGGCAAGCTGAGCTATCTGCGTGTTATCAGCGGCAAGGTGACCGCAGGCGAACCGCTGACCAACGCCCGCACCGGCGAGGTGGAAAAGATCACTAAACCCCTGACTGTCCTTGGCAAGAAGCAGATGGAGAACGACGGCATCGGTGCCGGCGATATCGGCGCAGTGGCAAAGCTGGTGAGCGCAAAGACCGGCGATACTCTGTGCGATGCAGACCGCGTGGTCAAGCTGCCCGCACCTGTGTTCCCCAAGCCCAGCCTGTTTATGGCTGTTACCGTGGCCAAGAAGGGCGACGAGGGCAAGATCTCCAGCGCACTGGCACGCCTGATGGAAGAAGATCCCACCCTGTGCTACATCAACAACGCCGAGACCCATCAGCAGGTCATCGGCGGCTTGGGCGAGCAGCATCTGGACGTGGTCAAGGCCAAGCTGAAGAACAAGTTCGGCGTGGAGATCGGTCTGGAAGCTCCCCGCATCGCCTACCGCGAGTCTATCCGCAAGGCCTGCCAGAAACAGGGCCGCCACAAGAAGCAGACCGGCGGTCATGGCCAGTTCGGTGACGTTATCATCAACTTCGAGCCCTGCGACAGCGAGCAGGTGGTGTTCGAGGAAAAGGTGTTCGGCGGCAGCGTGCCCAAGAACTTCTTCCCCGCCGTAGAAAAGGGCGTGCGTCTGGCTGCCGAAAAGGGCGTGCTGGCCGGTTACCCCGTGGTCGGCCTGAAGGCCACCCTGCTGGACGGCAGCTACCACCCGGTGGATAGCTCTGAAATGGCCTTTATCATGGCTGCAAAGTTGGCCTATAAAGCCGCTATGCCGGAGGCTGGCCCCGTCATTCTGGAGCCTATCCACACCCTGAAGGCCCATGTGCCGAACGACAACACCGGCGACATCATGGGTGATGTGACCAAGCGCCGTGGCCGTGTGCTGGGCATGGAGCCGGACGAGGACGGCTTGCAGACCATCATTGCCGAGGTGCCGCTGGCAGAGCTTGCAAACTTTACCACCTTTATCCGGCAGACCACGCAGGGCCGCGGCTGGTTCACCACCGAGTTCGCCCGCTACGAGACCCTGCCCGAGATGCTGGTGCCTGCCGTTGTGGAGCAGGCCAAGAAGCTGGGCAATCTGGACGAGGCCGCAGACGACTGAGCCCTGAACCCCTGATTTGACATTTCCCCGAGCCCCCGCCGACACTTTTTTCCCTCTGTCGGCGGGGGCTTTTTTGCGTAAAAATGGAACACCGGAGCGTCCGCAGATGCTCCGGTGTTCCGAAATCATAAAAAGTTTTCTGCTGAAAAATGCTCTGGCCGTTACACGCCGGAAGCACCATAGTTTGCCAGCACGCGGGCAGAGGGGTCGTTGACGTTGCAGCCCGGCCATGCTTTGTTGGGCATCCAGAAGCCCACGATGGTGCGGCCCTGGTCGTGGTAGTACTTCTCAAAAATTTCGCGGTAGAACAGGCTCTCCTTGGTAAAGGGCATGCAGTGTGCCGAGTAGTTTGCCCGGCGCATCTGGAACTCCTCGTCGGTGTACAGGCTCTCGGCGTACTCCTTGATGTCGTCCACCATGCTGTGGCCCACGGCGTCCGAGAAGGCGGCCTTTTCGCGCCACAGGATCTCCGGCGGCAGCCAGTCGCCCTCAAAGGCCTTGCGCAGCAGGTACTTGCCCTTGCCGTAGCGGTTCAGCTTCTTTTCCGGGTCGATGGCCATGACGTAGCGCACAAAATCCAAGTCGCCAAAGGGCACGCGGGCTTCGATGCTGTTGGAGGAGATGCAGCGGTCTGCCCGCAGCACATCGTACATGTACAATTCCCGGATGCGCTTCTGGCTCTCCTGCTGAAAAGCATCGGCGGTGGGAGCGTAGTCGGTGTATTTGTAGCCGAACAGCTCGTCCGAGATCTCGCCGGTCAGCAGCACACGCACATCGGTCTGCTCGTGAATGGCCTTGCACAGCAGGTACATGCCCATGCTGGCGCGGATGGTGGTGATATCCCATGTGCCCAGCAGCCGGATGACCTCTTCCAAGCTGCTGAGCACCATCTCACGGTTGATGATGATCTCGTGGTGCTCGCTGCCAAGATAGTCCGCAGTCTGCCGGGCGTATTTCAGGTCGATGGCATCGGTGTCCATGCCGATGGCAAAGGTGCGGATGGGCTTGCCCAGCTTCTTGGCGGCAATGGAGCACACCAGCGAGGAGTCGAGCCCGCCGGAAAGCAGAAAGCCCACGGGCGCATCGGCGTCCAGCCGCTTTTCCACACCGGCGATCAGCTTCTCGCGGATGTTCTGCAGGATGGTGGGCATATCGTCCTGCATGGGGGCGGGCACATCCGCAATGTCCTCGTAGCGCACAAAGCGGCCGTCGCAGTAGTAGCTGCCAATGGGGAAGGGACGGATATCATCGCACCAGCCGATCAGGTTGCGCATCTCGGAGGAAAAGGCGATCTTGTGGCTGGACTTGGAGTAGCCGTAGAACAGCGGACGGATGCCGATGGGGTCGCGGGCGGCGATGAGCCGATCCTTGCGGGAATCGTACAGGATCAGCGCAAACTCCGCGTCCATGTGGCGGAACATATCCAGCCCGTACTCGTAGTACAGCGGCAGCAGGATCTCGCAGTCGCAGTCAGAGCAGAACTTGTAGCCACGGCGCTTTAAGATCTCTTTTTCGAACCGGAAGCCGTACAGCTCGCCGTTGCACACCACGCAGTCAGCGCCCCGGTAAAAGGGCTGCATCCCCTCCGGGGTCAGTCCCATGATGGCAAGCCGCCCAAAGCCCATCAGGCCGTAGGGACCCTCCACCACTCGCTGGTCGTCCGGCCCGCGGTCCACGGTGCGCAGCAGATACTCTTTGAATTTTTCGGCACTCAGGTCGTGCCCCGTATAACCCATAACACAACACATACTTCTTACCCCTCTTAAAATAAAAAAATACGGCAGCACATTCATCCCATAGTCCTAGGACGAATATGCTGCCGTATCCGTGGTGCCACCTAAATTACCGGCATACGCAATACGCCGGTCACTTTTGTGCGCTCTCCCCGTTGAAAGCACTGCCGCGATAACGAGCGGCGCACGTCTGCCCCTACTGCTGCGCACGCAGGTTCAGGGAGCGGCTCACGGGTGTTCTTCGGGCTTCGTTTTCTGCGCGGTTTCCAGCACCCCGCGCTCTCTGCAAGAAAAACCTGAGGCCTTACTTTTCCCGGTCAACGCTTTTATTGTCTGCATTGTATCACGGGTTTTTGTCCGTGTCAACACAGCAGGCGCATTTTTTTGCAGGCTGTTCTTCCGCTGCGGACGGTGCCGCGTTCTGCGCGCAATGACGGCACAGCCCGTACAGCACACTGCCCTCGCATTGCAGGGTAAAGCCGTGCTCTGCCATCAGGTGAGCGCGCACCTCATCCATAAAATGGCAGTCCAAGTGATAGATGCGCCCGCACTGCACGCACTTGAGGTGCAGGTGCTCCCGGCAATGGCGTCCCTCGTCCACATACTGGAACACCGCCCGCTCGCCTTTGTCGGCTACATATTTCATAATGCGCTGCTCGCCGGCAAGCTTGTCCAGATAGCGGTATACAGTGGTGGGGTTGGGGCTTGCGCCCTGCGCTTCCAGATGCTCCAGAATGTTGGAGGCGCTTACCGCGTGCTGGCAGTTGTTGATGAGGTAATCTAAGATGAGTTGCCGGGTGCGGGTGTTATAGCCATCGCTTCGTGCCATGAGAGTTTCGGTCCTTTCCGGTGTAGATGTGTTGTTTTTTACCCCTATTGTAGCACAGTTTGCGCTTGGATGCAAAAGAAGCGGGCGGAAAGTCGGCCTGTTTGGCGACAAGCACAAAAAACATTGTAAAAAGTAGCAAAATCGAGGCGTAATCTTTGTATAAAACGGAAAACACTCCAAAGTTAAGCAAAAAGTCTTGTAAAAAATGCCCTGATGTGAAATAATGTATTAGATAAAGTGGTTGGATTGCAGCCGGGATACAAGCTGGCTGAACATGAAGAAGAAACCGGCAGCGGTGGGTTTGCGCTGCCGGTTCGGACGTTTTGGAACGTTTTTTGGAGAAGAAGAATAGGAGAGTGTGCTTATGAAAGAGCAGGACGCACAGGCAAAGCTCAGCCTGAAGCTGCAGGCGTACCAGTACCTCAAGACCAAGATTTTGAACTGCGAGTACCGCCCCAACGAGTTTCTGAACGAGCAGAAACTCTGCGCCGAGATGGGCAACATCAGCCGCACCCCCATGCGGGATGCGCTGGGGCGTCTGGAGCAGGAGGGGCTGATCACCATTCTGCCCAAAAAGGGTCTGATGGTCTCCGGCATCACCGAAGAGGACGTGCACAGCATGTTTGAGATGCGTCTTTTGGTGGAGCCCTACGCCCTGCGTACTTACGGCAATGCCATCCCCCGGGAGCAGCTGGAGGCCTACGCCGAGCTGATGCACCACAGCGAGCGCATCGAGGACTTCTGCAAGTCGGACGACGACTTCCACGAGCTGCTGATGAGCACCCTGCCCAACAAGTATCTGCGCTCTGCCTACGACCGCATCACCGGCCTGAACACCCGTTTCCGCATCATGACCGGCAAGGTGAGCATGATCAATCAGGAGCAGACCTGTGAGGAGCACCTGCAGATCCTGGATGCCGCCCTGTCCGAGGACTGGGACGGCGCAGCCATGGCGCTGCAGCACCATCTGGAGCTGGCCCGCGATAAGGCCGAGGGCGTCATCAAGGTCATCCGCCTGTGGTAAAAGAATAAAAGTTAAAAAGGTCTGCTGCATCGTGCCGGTGCAGCAGACCTTTTTCGCTTTTACGAGAAGGAACACAGCATAGAAGGAAGTCTCCCTCAGATAAGGTGGTTTTCAAGGCAGTAATGATAGACCCCGTCCTCTTCCACAGAGCGGCAGAGGACGGCAGCTCTGGCCTTGACCTCCTCGAGCGCGTTTCCCATGGCGACACCTGTGCCGACTGCTTCCAGCATTTCAATGTCGTTCCGTCCGTCCCCAAAGGCAATGGCTTCGGACTTTGAAAATCCATAATGCGCCAAGACCGCCCTTACAGCGTTTCCCTTGCCGCAGGAGAGCGGAATAATATCTACTGCCTTGTCCCACCATGCGGTGATCTGTGTGGCGTGCGTCCCCTGTAAGATCTGTGCGTATTCGGTGCTGTTGCAGGAGCACATGATCTGATAGATCTCCTCCTCGCACAGCGCATCAAAATGCTCGGAGATCACCAGCTTTTCGCTGCCAAAGGAAAAGTATTGTGCCAGATCGGGGTCTGTCCCGTTTGTTACGATAAAGTGTTCGTTGCTGATAACAGCTGCCCGGTGCATCTGCTTCAGATTTTGCAGAATTCTGTGTTTGTCGTCAGCGTCCAGCGGATTTTTGAAGAGCACGGTATCCTTACTGCGGACATAGGAGCCGTTGAAGGTCAGCCAGATATCAAAATCGACACCTTCAAAATGCGGGATGGAGAGATAGCCTCTGCCGGTCGCCATGCACAACAAGACCCCGTTTGCCTGCAGCTGCTGTAAAGCCTGCACAGTTTTGGGGGATGGCTCTTTGCTGCCCAGCTTGAGCAAGGTTCCATCTACATCGAAAAACGCAATTTTTATCATACGACACCTCTGGTAAAAATTTTTTATTTCTCCACCTTGCTCAGCAGGATACGGTCATTATCCAGATTTTTGCCAGCATTCTCGCGGAACTTTTCCAGCAGATCGTCCACGGTCATCTTGCTGCGCGCTGCACCCTTTACGTCAAACACGATGTGCCCGGCGTCCATCATCAGGGTGCGGTTGCCCAGTTCCAGTGCCTGATGCATATTGTGGGTCACCATCAGGCAGGTGATCTTTTTCTCGGCCACGATGCTCTTGGTCAGTGCCAGCACCTTTTCGGCGGTGGCGGGGTCTAGCGCGGCGGTGTGCTCGTCCAGCAGCAGCAGCTTGGGGGTGACAAGGGTAGCCATGAGCAGGGTAAGCGCCTGCCGCTGCCCGCCGGAGAGCAGCCCCACCGGCTGCTTCATGCGGTCCTCCAGCCCCATGTCCAGCAACGCCAGCTTTTCACGGAAGAGCGCCTTATCCTTGCGGGAGATGCGGGAGAAGATGGCGTTGGGCGCAGTGCCTGCCCGCAGGTAGGCCAGCGCCAGATTTTCCTCAATGGTCATGTTGGGCGCGGTGCCCTTGAGCGGGTCCTGGAACAGATGTCCGATGACCTTGCTGCGCTGGTGCTCCGGCGCAAAGGTGATGTCCTGCCCGCCCAGCAGAATGCTGCCCTCGTCGGCAATAAAGCCGCCGGTGATGGCATTGAACAGGGTGGATTTGCCCGCGCCGTTGGAGCCCACGATGGTGGCAAAATCTCCGGCCTCCATCTGCAGGCTCACCCCATTTAGCGCCACCTTTTCGTTGACGGTGCCGGGGTTAAAGGTCTTGTGCAGGTCGTTCAGTTGCAGCATTTCCATGTTACTGTCCCTCCCTGTTGGTCACGGTGCGGCGGGCACGGGCGGCGTGCCGGCGCTTTTCAAAGGCGAAGTGCTCCCGGATGGCGGGCATGGAGATGGCCACTGCCACGATGATGGCGGAAACCAGCTTCATGGCGGCGGCGGGCACGTTGAACCGCAGCGCCACGGCCACGATAAAGCGGTACAGGCAGCTTCCGAACACCACGCCCAGAATGCGGCGCAGCATGGTGCGCTTGCCCACCAGCGTCTCGCCGATGATGAGGGAAGCCAGTGCAATGGTCACCATGCCGGTGCCCACGTTGATATCGCAGCTTTTCTGGTACTGTGCCAGCAGCCCGCCGGACAGCGCACACAACGCACCGGATACGCACAGACCCACCGTGATGGTAAAGGCGGGGTTGATGCTGGAAGCCCGCACCATGGCGGCGTTATCGCCGGTGGCGCGGATGGAAAGCCCCAGCCGCGTGCCCAGAAAGCCCAGCATCGCCGTGCAGGCGATGGCAATGATAACTGCCGCCAGCGCCAGCTTGTACCAGCTGCCCAGAAAGCCCAGCGAAGTTTTTGCCATGGAGAAGATGGTAGGGGTCTTGACCAGTGACATGGTGGAGGAGAAGCCCATCACCGCCAGATTGATGGTGTACAGGCCGGTGTTGACGATGATACCGGCCATGATGCTTTCCACCCCGAGCCTTGTCTGCAGAAAGGCGGTGACAAAGCCGGAGCACACCCCCGCAGCCATGGCTGCCGCCAGCGCAAGGATGGGGTGGCCGGTCAGTGCTACCTGACAGGCCACGGCGCAGCCCAGCGTAAAGCAGCCGTCGGTGGAAAGGTCGGCAATATTCAGGATGGAGTAGCTCAGAAACAGTGCCAACGCCACCAGTCCGTAGATGCAGCCCAGCTCCAGCGCTGTCTGCAAAACGTTGAGGGAAAAGATACTCGCCAGCATGGTGTATGCTCCTTTTATGTTATTTTGAATGCGCACCGCATTGCTCTGCGGAGTGCGACAAACGTATTTTCACGGGAGAGGGAAACCACTTTCCCCAGAACCGCCAAAAGCTCTCCCTTGCGGGAGAGCCGGAAAAACCGTCAGGTTTTGACGGAGCGGGGCGCTCAGGAGAAGTTCTCGGCGGTGGTCACCTCGGTAATCTCGGTGCAGTAGGGCTTGAAAGCTTCCTTCAGGGCGGCAAGATCCAAGCCCAGAGCCTCGGCGGTCTCGGTATTGATGGTGACGATGCCGTTATCAAAGGTCTGGTAGGGCAGGTCTGCGGGGGTCTTGCCGTCGCACAGCAGCTGGCTGACCATATCGGCGGTAGCTTCGCCCAGCTGGACGTAGTCCACGCCGTAGCCCACCAGTGCGCCGTTCAGCGCAAAGCTGTCGGCACCGGTGTAGTGCTGCACACCGGCCTCGATGAAGCTCTCATAGATGGACAGCTCGGCGGTCATGATGGTGTTGTCAGTGGGGGTGAACACGGCCTTGACCCCGGCGGCTACCAGTGCCTCGGCAGCCATCTGCACCTCGGCGGTGGTGGTGCCGTTCTTTTCCACCACCTTGATGCCGTTCTTCTCGCAGAAGGCCTTGGCGTCCGCAATGGCCTGGGTGGAGGCATCCTGACTCAGGTCGTACAGCAGACCGATGGTATCGATGCCGGGGTTTGCCGCCACGATCAGGTTCATGATGGCGTCGGTGTTCAGGGCATCGGAGGTGCCGGTGATGTTCTCCTCACCGTCAAAGCCTGCGGCAGCGGGATCGGTCACAGCGGAGTAGACCACCGGGATGTCGGTGTCCTCCACGGCAGCCAGCATGGTAGCGGCGGTGGGGGTGGCCACGGCCACGATCACGTCCACGCCGTCGGCCACAAGGTCTGCGCCGATCTGGTTCAGGTTGGACTGGTCGGCCTGTGCGTTGGCGTAGTAATCGGCGTAGTCAAAGGTGACGCCCTTCTCCTTGCCGATGGCATCCAGACGGCTTTCCACAGATTCCACGATCTGGTTGAGGGAGGCGTGGTCCACATAGTTGACGATGCCCACCTTGAAAGTCTCGCCAGCGGCGGCAGTACTGCCGGAAGCCGCTGCGGAGGAGGAGACTGCTGCACTGGAGGCGGTGCTGGAAGCAGCGCCGCCGCAGCCGGTCAGTGCCATAGCAGAAACAGCGGAAGCGGCCAGAGCGGCCTTCAGGAAGCTGCGGCGGGAGATCATGTTCAGGTTTTTCATAGTGGTAACTCCTTTCCCGGAGCGGGCGGCAAATCAAAAGACCCGCTCCCTTTGCGGGACGGGTCTTAAAACAAAACGACCCTGTCCCTGTGTGTTATCCACAAGGACAGGATCGGTAAATACGATTCTGCGGTGCCACCTTGCTTGCTCTGCATCCAATACAGCAGAGCCACTCACGGAGAGCCAACACTCCCCTGTCCTGTAACGGAGACTTCCGTCCAAAGCTACTAGGGTTTGTGCCCGTTTGCCCGGCCCTCGGCGGCCCACGAAACTCTGCCCCGCTTTCACCCGTTTGCACTGTCCGGGCTCACTGCAGATGCGCTGTGCAGGTTCTCTTCCGCCTCATCGGTTTGATTGCATTATACACTTTATCTTCGTAAAGTCAAGAGGGATTTTTAAATTTTTATTTTTTGGCCCGGTCAAAGTCATTCTTCTGCCGGGGCACCGGTGCTGCGGCGCTTGCGGCGCACAAAGTAGGCAACGTACACCACCCACACCGGGATGGCCACTGCGGTCACCACCCGGCTTGCGGAAAGCCCGGCGGCCTGATACACAAAGTCGATGCTGCTTGCGCCCGCCGGGCAGAGCACTGCCATCAGTCCCTCGTCCACACGCAGGATATCGGCCTTTTCGCCGTTGACATAGGCGGTAAAGCCGTCATCGTAGGGCACAGAGAAAAAGACGAGGTTTTGTTTTTCCAGTGTGATCTCGGCATGGAAGCCCGCGTTGTTCATCTGGAACACCGAGCAGCTGTGGGCGCGGCGGTCGGCGCAGTCCTGCGTGTAGCTGTCGTAGTGCAGGTCGTCCAGCATCGCGTCCGGCAGCTCGGTCAGGTACTGACCGTATGCCTTTACGTCCTCGTCCTCCAGCACCAGCGCCCGCAGCAGCAGATTGGAGCGCAGGGTCTTGACCGAGGCCTCATAGGTAGCCTTGGTCACATAGTAGTCGTAGGTAAAGCCCATGGGAACGTAGTTATCGTTGTGGTACAGCGTGTAGCCGTCCACGTCGGCAAGATAGGTCCAGCCCGCGTCTGCCTCGTCCTCAAAGCTTCCGCGATTTTCCGGGGTGGTAATGAGGTACTCCACGCTCAAAAGGCCGCGCAGGGCGTAGTTTGTGATCTCCGGCTCGCTGCGCACGTCCCGCTTGACCCCCAGCCCCGGGTAGAAGCTGAGGATGCTGGGGGCCGCCGTGCTGCCGAAGTATTGCAGGCAGCTCTTATCCAGCCACATCCCGATGTTGTCGTGGATCTTGTAGGTGTCGATCCGGTAGTCGCCCTCCGGCAGGTCGTTTTTCAGCTGCAGGGCGTTGGTATCCTGTTCCACAAGGTCGCTGTCGGTGTGCCACTGGCCAAACTTGCCAATGCCGATGTGCACCATGGTGAACACGCAGGCAAATACCAGCACCGCCGCCGTCATGCGCTGGGCAAAGCGGCTGTCCTGCCGCCACTTGCTGCAAAGAACGCGGTACAGCATAAGCCCCAGCAGACCAAAGCCCAGCACGACAAAGAACTGCCCCGGGTTCTTCAGCACGCCGAAGGACCATGTCCCGGTGGTATCGTCTCGCACAGGCACCACCGCAAACACCAGCGTAGCCAGCATGATCCAGCCGATGCCGCGGGCGGGTGCGTCCAGATCGATGTCCGGGTCCTCCAATGCGTTCACGGTCATGGCGGCAAGGATAAGGGTGGGCATATAGTACCAGCGTGCATAGTAGCTGGAGTTGAGCGCGTAGAAGGCGCTGTTCAGCACCGGCACCAGCGCGCACACGGCGCACACTGCCACGATGCGCTTTTTGCTGTCGGCCTTGCGGCTGCGCCAGTAGGCCATGGCACCGGCCAGACTGCACAGCGGCAGATAGGCGGTCATGCTCGTCCACTTGATCACGCCTTCCGACCACACCGAGGTAAGGTAAGGAGAGTCCGGCGGCAAGATCCAGCTGAGCAGGATAGCCAGATACTGCTGCACCTTGGCGTAGGTCAAAAAGCCCCAGCCGGAGGAAAGGTCAATGGTGCGCGGGTTCTGCAGCAGGCTGAGCACCGCCGGGAACAGCAGCAGACAGCCCATGGCAACGCCCAGCACGCTCTCCCACAAGAGATGCCCGAATTTGCGCCCGGTCAGCCGGAAGTCCTTGGCAGTCAGCTTGCACACAAAGTAGATACACAGGAAAATGACCTGTCCCACAAAGAAGAAGTAGTTGTTCAGCAGATTCACCGCCACCCAGAAGGCGAACAGGCCGTGACGGTTTTCATAAATGGCCTCGTCCAGCGCCCAGAGCAGGTAGGGGAACAGAGCCACCACATCCACAAAGTGGTTGAAGAACACGTTGTACACCGCAAAGCCGGAAAGCGCGTACAGGCAGGCACCCAGCACCGCGTAGTTCTCGTTTTTGACGTAGCGGCGCAGATACAGGAACGCGCCGCCGCCCGCCACGCCGAACTTGAGCACCAGCAGCGGCACCATCATATAGGGCAGCCAGCTCTGCGGCAGCAGCACCGACAGCCAGAAGAACGGCGAGCCGTACAGGTAGAAGGAGTAGGCGTTCATCACCCCGCTGCCAAGGTCGGTCGCCCACGAAAAGGTATTGTGCGGCGCACCGGCAAAGGCGCTGTCCGGGTAGCCCGCACCCTTTACAAAGCCGTTCATATACCGGTAAAAGCTGATCTGCTGGCTGTTAAAATCGCCTGCATAGTGGAAAAAGCCGCCGTCAAGAATGTAGAACGGCAAAAAGAAGATGGCCGCCGTCAGGGCGCACAGCCCCACCGCCTGCCAGAATTTTTTATGGCTCTGCCCCCTTGGGGTGAGCAGCCGTGGTTTTTTGAACTTTTCCATAGCGTTCCTCTTTCTCCGCGCACCGGCGCGGAAGTGGATTTGATGTCACCTTGTAGTATAGCACGGCGGCGCGCAAGAAAAAAGGGCTTGACAAGCGCACGCGGGGCGGGTATGGTGAAGAAAAGGAGGAGTATTGCCATGCTGTATCCCTTCAGCGCCCTGCTGGCGCGCATGAAGTATATTACCCGGTGGAGCCTGATGCTGTCTCTTATACACATCTCCGAGCCCACGAGACATGCGCAGA
>OWIK01000063.1_pt1 | contig 44162 bp, 35 predicted proteins | sample 1732691 | NCBI WGS metagenome assembly OWIK01 (sample SAMN05065743, study PRJEB22554) | human gut metagenome | biome: ENVO:2100002; feature: ENVO:00000062; material: ENVO:00002003 | host: Homo sapiens | place: USA | reverse complement strand
CTACACAAGGCTATTCGTCGGCAGCGTCAGATGTGTATAAGAGACAGATATATTGCTGAATGGTATGATACGATTCCTGAAGGAGGTGGTACTGCAGCAAGTCCATGGAAGATCGAATGGAACGATGTTCCCTATAAAGAGCGGGATACAAGACCTTTGTCCCGGTTAAAGGTACTGGGAGCAATGAAGGAAGTTTTATTTAATGGTACACCTACGCAAAGGGCAGCAGTTTACATCCATATTCCTTTTTGTCGTTTATCATGTACCTATTGTTCTTTTTTCAAAAAGAAGGGAGATAATAAGGCACAGCATGAATATGTGGAGCTTTTACTGAAAGAACTGGAATCACTGTCCGATAAGCCTTATGTTAAAAAATCAAAAATATCTGCCGTCTTTTTTGGTGGTGGTACACCGGGCATCCTTTCAGCAGGAGATATGGCGGATATACTTTGCGCTATAAAGAAAACGTTCCTTTTGGCAGAGGATGCGGAAGTCACCATGGAATCAAGTTTGTCGGATATGACAGAAGAAAAGATGGACGTGGCCATAGCTGGTGGGGTAACCCGTTTCAGCTTTGGCATACAGTCATTTAACAGCCAGGTAAGAAATACAGTTGGTCGGCCTTATTCACGAGAAGAGGTGCTGAAACAGCTTTCCATTTACTCAAAGAAAAAAGCAGATATCATTATTGATCTAATTTATGGTTTGCCCTATGAAACAGAAGAAACGATGCGTCAGGATATTCGGGATGCCGCTGCTTGCGGCATTGCTGGATTAGATTTATACAAGCTTCAGCTTCTTCCTGATTCTCCTTTGGGGAAATCTTTTGCAGCAGCAGGAAAGTGTTTGATAGAATCGGAAGTACAGGTCTTCTTTCAGGTAGCGGAAGAAGAATTGAATGCGATCGGGGCAGAGAATATTTCCTGTTCTCATTGGCGGATGAAGCAATCCGAAAGAAATTTGTACAATACAATTGCTTCTGGCAGTGATGATCTTTTTGCGATTGGAATGGCCTGCGGCGGACGAATCGGAGGGGTCAGTTTTATGAAACCTATTCCTGATGCTATGTATCATTCTGTGGTTAAGATGGGAATGTATTGCCCTATGGCAGCAGAAAAAGAAGGGAAATACCATGCTTTCTTTTCCGCACTTCAATCAGCAGGAAACCGGGGAATTATTGATTTATCTGCTTTAGAAGAAATGTTTGGATTGCCTGTTGCAAAATTATTGATGCCGCTTTTCCAAACTTGGGAAGTTTGGGGGCTTTTGGAACTGATAGAAAATCAATGGAGAATGACATCACCCGGAAGATATTGGTATCGTACAATGACACGTCTTATACTCCGTGCAGCGGATTACATGTGTTTTGGATTACCAGAAAATACCAAGAAAGCAGATTGGCACGGCATGATTAATATGAAGTAGGAGGGAATATGAAGTTTTTGATTGTATATTCCAGTAAAACAGGGAATACAAAAAAGGTGGCAGAGGCTTTGGCACGGGTTGCACCAATAGGAAGCGAAATTCATTCCATAGAAGAGGCGGGAGATGCTGATGGATTTGATGTGATTTTTGCAGGGTACTGGTTAGATAGGGGCGGTGTTGATGAAAAGATGAAGAAATATCTGCGTACATTGCATAAAAAGAAGATTGTCCTTTTTGAAACAATGGGGGCAGACCCTGAATCGGAGCATGCTATTATAGGATTTGCTAATGCAGCCATGGTTTTGCCTGAAGGAAATACAGTAATTGGTGTTTTTGCTTTACAAGGTGAAATCAATCCTGCATTGTTGGAAACAATGAGAACCATGGGGATAACTACTCCCCATAGTGGGCCAGAAATGGAAAAATGCGCGGCTCAAGCGGTGGGGCATCCGAATAAGGTGGATTTGGAAAAGGCGGAAACCTATATGAAATCTTTTTCAGAAAAATGTCAAAGGTATTTTGTCTAATAATAGCCAATGAAATAGTACTAAACAAAACTGTTTTCCTGACATCCTTGCAGGGGAACAGTTTTTTGTTAAAATTAAAGAATAAATTTAAAAATAAGTTTGTGCGTGTATGTTTGATACGCAAGGAGACGCTATGAAATCCTTTGCAGTTTTTTTAGTGGTAATTGCCGGAACCATGTGGGCGGGAAGCGGGCTTGCGGCACAGCATTTTCTTGCACATAATGATCATACCGCTATGGACCTGACTGTTTTCCGTATGATTTCTACGGCACTTATTATTTTCGTGATTGCTTTTATGCGGGGAACCTTGGGGCGGTCTATGCGGATACTTAAGGAATATCCTACATTATGGATCAAACTTGTTTTTTACGGTCTGGGGCTCATGCTTATGCAGCATACTTATTTTGCGGGAATTGGTGCGGGAAACGCGGCTGTGGCTACAGTGATTCAGTATATATGCCCCGCACTTGTTATCTGCTGGGTGGCTCTGCGAAGAAAAAAGGTACCGGGGATGGGTGACATGTTTGCTGTAGTGCTGGCGGTAGGAGGTGTATTTCTTCTGGCGACAGGGGGAGATCCCCGGACATTGTCTGTTCCTGCGGAATGTATCTATTACAGTGTTTTGTCCGCCGTATTTTATGCTTTTTGTTCCATTTATCCAAAACAATTGATGATGACACTGGATAATTCATTTCTTCTTATGTTCGGCATGCTTTTCGGCGGTATAATGGGGTATATGGCTGATCCTGTTACTGATTTAGGCACGTTTTTTCATGATGATGTACTTTTTGATATATTCATGATTATTATTTGCGGTACGGTTATCGCTTTCATTTGCTATAATGCCGGACTTGCCTGGTTGACTGAAGAGCAGACATCAGTGACCGCGACCGTGGAACCGGCCGTTTCTGTCATCGCATCCTATTTCCTTTTTGGAACGACGTTCGGTTTGTTTGAAGGAACAGGGATCATTATGGTTTTACTTGCTATTCTTATGCCGGTCATGGGAAAATGGCATGGAAATTAGTTTTCCCCGCTTTGAGGTTCTGCTATAATGTGTACTGAATGAAATACGAATAATTGTCGATAAATAACCATGCAGGAGAGACTATGGATACGAACCATATCAGGAATTTTTCTATTATTGCCCACATTGATCACGGCAAGTCTACACTGGCGGACCGTCTTATTGAGATGACGGGAACCGTGCAGAAGCGCGATATGGAAGCGCAGATACTGGATACAATGGAACTGGAACGGGAAAGAGGTATCACGATTAAAGAGCAGTCTGCCCGTTTAATGTACAAATATAAAAATGGAGAAATGTATGAGCTGAATCTCATTGATACTCCGGGGCATGTAGACTTCAACTATGAAGTGTCTCGAAGCCTTTCTGCCTGTGAGGGAGCCATTCTTATCATTGATGCGACACAGGGCGTACAGGCGCAGACTTTGGCCAATGTATATCTGGCGCTTGATAATAATTTGGAAATTATCCCGGTTGTTAATAAAATTGATTTACCCAGTGCCGATGTGGAACGGGTAAAGAAAGAAGTGGAAAATGTTATCGGGCTGGATATGTCAGAAGCGGTTCCGGTAAGTGCTAAAACCGGTCTTAATGTAGAGAATGTGCTGGAGCGGATTGTGGAATTAGTTCCGCCGCCGGAAGATCGTTCCGATAAACCGCTCCGCTGTCTGATTTTTGATTCCATCTTCGACCCTTACAAAGGTGCTATTGCTTATGTCCGTATTATGGATGGGGAGATCCGGCCAGGTATGGAGATAAAGATGATGTCTTCAGGGAAAGTGTATACGGTTACAGAAGTAGGATACTTTACGCCTCTTCCCAAAGTTACTGCTGCTTTGACCTGTGGATCTGTGGGATATGTAGCAGCGAGCATAAAAAATGTAGGAGACTGTGCAGTAGGTGACACAATTACATCCGCTGGAAATGGTGCCAAAGAACCTCTTCCCGGATACCGTAAGGCGCTGCCTATGGTTTTCTGCGGCCTCTATCCTATTGAAAGTAAAGATTATGATCAGCTGAAGATGGCATTGGAAAAGTTGCAGCTCAATGATGCAGCGCTTGAATATGTGCCGGAGACGTCACAGGCACTTGGTTTCGGATTTCGTTGCGGTTTCCTCGGGCTGCTCCATATGGATGTTATCCAGGAACGTCTGGAACGGGAATATAATTTGAAATTGATTACAACGGCACCGTCGGTTATCTATCATGTATTCAAGACAGACGGGGAGATGATAGCCGTGGATAATCCGGCGGAATTGCCGCCTATGACAAAAATTGAGCATATAGAAGAACCGATTGCCAAGGTAGAAATACTTGTGCCTTCTGACATGGTGGGTAATGTAATGGAATTGGTGCAAAATCGTCGTGGTGAATTTCAGACGATGACTTATCTGGATGAAACACGTGTGGATTTATCTTATAAAATTCCGTTGGCGGAAATTATTTTTGATTTCTTTGATAAGTTGAAGTCGGCAACGAAGGGATACGCTTCTTTGGACTACCAGATTTCGGGTTACCAAAAAACAGATGCCGTTAAACTGGACATTCTACTGAACGGGGATCTTATTGACGCGTTGTCTATTATTGTCCACAAGAGCAATGCAGCATCCCGTGGCAGAGTATTGGCGCTCCGCTTGAAAGACATTATTCCGCGCCAGCAGTTTGAGGTGCCGATCCAGGCAGCGGTAGGAAGTAAGATTATTGCAAGAGAAACGATTAAAGCTTATAAAAAAGATGTCCTCGCCAAATGCTATGGCGGTGACGTAAGCCGGAAGAAAAAGCTTCTGGAAAAACAGAAGGCGGGGAAAAAGCGTATGAAACAGGTGGGAAGCGTAGAAATTCCCCAGGAAGCCTTCATGGCGGTATTAAAAGATGACTGATTCCAAAACGCTTGGCCTTTACTTACATATTCCATTCTGCCGAAGCCGCTGTCATTATTGCGGCTTTTATTCTGTAGGCAGTAAATTGACAGATAGTTTCCTTAATGCATTGGCGCAGGAAATGGAAAATAAAAGCAAACTTTTTGAGGATAAACTTTGTGATACGGTTTATTTAGGCGGAGGGACACCCTCCGTGTTGTCCGGAAATCAATTAAAAAGCATTATAGAAGCATTGCACCGATATTTTCATATCTATGAGAATGCAGAAATTACGATGGAAATGAATCCTTGCGATATGACGGAATCATATTTAAAAAATGCTTTGGTACAGGGGGTCAATCGTATTTCTGTGGGGGTACAGACTAATCGTGATGAACTTCTTGTAAAAATTGGGCGCCGCCATACGGCTGCTGAGGCAGAGAAAGCTGTCAATCGGGCATTCAAACTCGGTTTTAGAAATATCAGTATTGATTTGATGTGCGAACTTCCCGGGCAGACAGTGGATGATTTTGAAAAGACATTAAAGTATGCTGTTCACTTGCCGGTTACTCATATGTCGGTATATAGTTTGATTTTGGAGGAAGGAACGAGATTTTCCCAAATGGCGTCGCGCGGTATTCTGGCGCGTCCGTCAGAAAATGACAGTTGGGCAATGTATCAGGCGATGTGTCGGATACTTCCTCATTACGGATTTGAGCGGTATGAAATTTCCAGTTTTGCGCGGACAGGGTTTCAATCTGTCCATAACAGGAAGTATTGGAAATTAGAAGACTATTTAGGGTTGGGGCCCTCTGCCTGTTCCCGCATTGGGCATGAACGGTGGGAAAATATTTCTAACTTAAGGCTGTATGAAGAGCGGTTGGTGGCAGACGAGCCTGTGGAAGAAAAAATTTCTCTTTCCCCAAAAGAAGAAATGGAAGAATTTGCATTTCTTGGACTTCGTATGAAAGAAGGCATCAATGGCAGGGAATTTTATCAGCGGTATGGGAAAGAAATAATGGAAGTTTATGGCAGTGTGGTGAAAAAGCTGGTGAAAGAAAAGATGATTTTCCTGAATAATGGGAACATTCAAATGACCTATAAAGGGGCGGCACTTGGAAATTATGTGTTTGAACAATTTCTTTTGGATTGAATCTGTTGGCAGGGAAATATCCCTATCAGTTTTATTTTGTAAATGTTTTTACTTTTTACAGTTGTTGCATTAAAATAAAAAGAACTTATTAAAAAGGAGGGAGACACATGCCGGTATCATACATGGAAATTGATTTAAGAGCGTTTCGTCACAATCTGCAGGTTATCCGCAGCCATTTAAAAAATGTACCGGCGCTTGCTGTAATCAAAGCAAATGCTTATGGACATGGGGCGGTAGAGTGCCTGCGTGCAGCTTTAGAGGAAGGCTGCGTCGGTGCTGCGGTAGCCCGAGTGGAAGAAGGCCGTGTTGTTAGGGCATCCGGTTTTGATTGTCCGGTTTATGTCCTTGGACTGCCGCTTCCGGAAGAAATGTCCGTGGGTGTTAATGAAGAACTTATTCTTCCTGTTGATGATACGACTAATTTGGAAGCGTTGGAGACAGCCGCGTCCACTTTAAAAAAAATGGTGGAAGTGATGCTTCCTATTGATACGGGAATGAATCGAATCGGTACACATGCAAAAGATTTACCTGCCTTTCTGGAAAAATTAAAAAAATATCCCCACCTGCATATTCATGGGTTGTTTACCCACTTGGCAACAGCTGATGCAAAAAATAAGAGTAAAGCGTATAAACAACTGGCAGAATTTGAAGAGGCCCTTTCCGTTATGCCGTCATTGGAGAATTTGGTTATTTCCGCAGCAAGCAGCGCAGGGGTCGTGGATATTCCTGAAAGCTGGTACAATCTGGTGCGCCCGGGGATTATCCAGTACGGGCCTTCTCCCTCAAATACGATGCTGAATTATCTGGATTTAAAGTATATGATGACTGTAGTAAGCCATATTACCCATGTGCAGGTGGTGCATAAGGGAGAAACCGTAGGGTATGGTGCTACATATACAGCAGGAAAGGATATGAGAATCGCTACGATTCCTATCGGATATGCAGACGGATATCCCCGTGCACTTTCTAATAAAGGCGCAGTTCTTATTGGAGAGAAACGCTGTCCTATCGTGGGGCGTATCTGTATGGATCAGCTTATGGCGGCTGTTGATGATACCGTAATGCCTGGTGATGAAGTCGTTCTTATCGGAAAACAGGGGGAGGAAGAAATTAAAGTGGATGAGCTGGCAGAACTGGCCGGTACAATTCATTATGAAATTCTTTGTGGGCTAAGACGGATTCCACGGATATTTATTGATGAAAAATGATTATAAATACTGATTGATGAAATAAAAAAGAAGGCGCATTATTAATTTACGACCTTCTTTATGTGCTATATGCCGACATTTAGCGTTTTGTGCAACTTTATGATTATAACGAGAATGTTTTAAAATAAATGGAGCGCCTAGAGGGATTCGAACCCTCGCACCTGGTTCCGGAGACCAGTGCTCTATCCCCTGAGCTATAGGCGCCTGACGAAAGACATTATAGCATATTCGCTGAGTTTGCTCAATTGCGTGGCACTAAAATTGAACAGTTTGATTGAAAAGGAAATATGATGTAATACGGAAGGGAGGCACAGAATGGATCGAAAAATATTTCTTTTGATGCTGCCGCAAGAACTCATTTGGAGGGGGAATATCGGAAGAATTGATGAGTGCTTATAAACGGGAATTAGCGCATGTTTATAGGATGGCAAGTGCTAAAAGGATGCTGGTTATAAAGCGTAAAGGTACTCATTAAAAAATGGTGCTGAATGAGTGCAGCCGTGATATGCGCGGAGATGTTGGTGAACTGAAAAAGAAGTATGGAATCCACTATTGATGATTGTTTTACAATTTCGGATAATGCCGGAATACTTGAAGAAAAGCGTTTGACAGGATATAATCGTGATGATATAATGTTTTTCGTTGACGGATCATTAGCTCAGTTGGTAGAGCACCTGACTCTTAATCAGGGTGTCCGGGGTTCGAACCCCTGATGATCCACCAGACATGATACCCGAGGTTATGATGGCTTCGGGTTTTTGTTTTTTCATAATTTGTTGGAGTTTTTAATATCTTTGTAAAAGGTTTTGGCAAAGTTGATAATTGCTGCGGAGGGATTTGCGAAGGAGGGGGTCTTTCTGCATTTATGCAGCAGGTATGATAGAATATAAAAAATATTTCGGAAGAGGTGCGGTATGAGATACAGAAGTACACGAAGTGAAGAGAAAATTTCTGCGCCCCAGGCATTGCTTCAGGGATTGGCCAAAGATGGCGGGCTCTATGTTCCTGAAATGCTGCCGGTGCCTTTTATTGAATATAATTCTTTAAAGGATTTGTCATATAAGGAATTGGCCAGCTTTGTTCTTAAACGTTTTTTGACAGATATTCCTGAAAATGATTTGAAGAAACTTACAGATGCGGCCTATACGGGAACATTTGCCGCAAAAGAAATTGTGCCCGTAAAACGTATGACAGATGCTTTTTCTGTGGCGGAAATGTTTTATGGCAGGACTTGTGCTTTTAAGGATCTGGCGCTTTCTTTGTTCCCTTATCTGCTTGTATGGGCAAAGGCGCAGGAAAATGATGGAAAGCAGATTTTAATCTTAACGGCTACTTCAGGTGATACAGGGAAGGCAGCGTTAGAGGGATTTCGTAACATTCCCGATATCAATATTATGGTATTTTATCCGTCTGATGGAGTGAGCCCTCTTCAAAAGGATCAGATGCAGAAGCAGTCCGGTAATAATGTAAGGGTGGCAGGTATTGATGGTAATTTTGATGATGCCCAGAGTGCATTAAAACGCATTTTTATGAGTGGCTTGAGAGAAGAAGCATCAGAAAAGGGTGTTTTGTTTTCCAGTGCTAATTCGATTAATATTGGCCGGTTGTTGCCGCAGATCATCTATTATGTATGGATCTGGCTTCAGTTGAGAAAGAACCATTCGATTGGAGAAAATGAGCGGTTTAATGTGGTAGTTCCTACAGGAAATTTTGGAAATATTCTGGCCGGGTGGATGGCAAAAGAAATCGGTGTTCCTCTTGGACAGCTGATTTGTGCTTCCAATGAAAATAAGGTACTTACAGATTTTTTCGAAACAGGCGTGTATGACATCAATCGCGAGTTTTATCTGACGGAATCACCATCTATGGATATCCTTATTTCTTCTAATTTTGAGCGTTTCCTGTACTATGTACTTGGTTCTGCTGATAAAGTGGCAGCAGCCATGAAAGCATTGAACAAGGAAGGGCGATATGCGGTATCGGAAGAAGAATTAGCAGACGCTCTTGGTGAAATTACAGGAGGATGGGCCTCTTCCGAAGATATGAAACGGGCGATGAAAGCAGTTTACGAATCTTATGACTACCTTATGGATCCTCATACTGCAGTGGCTTATGCAGTTTATCACAGACTTCGTTGCGAAGGGAAGATAGAAAGACATTCTCATACAGTCATCATCAGCACAGCACATCCATATAAATTTCCCGGTATAGTAGCGGAGATTCTCGGTTTAGATGAAACAGGTACACCCTATGATGTTCTTCGGCGTATTGAAAAGAAAACAGGGATTCCTATTCCTTTTCAGTTGGGAGATTTGGAAATGAAGGAAAAACGTTTTACCGATACAATTAGAAAAGATGATGTGGCTGATGCAGTTAGTGAATACATGGATGATATTATGAATATAAGGATGCGAAATGAATAAGGCGGATTTGGAAGAGAAGCAGGAAAGACGGATGCGTTATGGATTCCTGGCACTTTTGCTTTTGGTGTTGGGAGGGATCCATTTTATGGATCCTGCTTTTTATCCAACAGTTTATCAACTGTCCAAAAGTGGAGATTTGGGCGGTACTATTACCTATTTAAGAGGATTTGGTGTTTATGCCGTTTTTGTCAGTTTTTTTATTGATGTCGTTATCAATATTGTTGGATTTCTTCCGTCTATTTTTATTTCTACTGCCAATGGCCTGATTTTTGGTTTGTTTTGGGGGACGATGATTTCATGGCTGGCAGAAACATTAGGCGTTATGATTTCTTTCTGGGTTATGCGTGTTCTTTTCCGAAGTCTGGCAAAGCGGGTGATTGAACAGAGTAAGACTTTAACTGCTTTGGATTCCTACGATTCTTGGCAGGCGGTGGCGGCAGCGAGAGCGATTCCTTATATGCCCAATGGCCTTGTCACAGCAATCTGTGCTTTATCCGGCATGTCATTTCGCTCTCATATGGCGGGTAGTTTGCTTGGTAAGCTGCCGTCAGTGGCACTTGAGGTAATTGTCGGGCATGATGTGGTCCATCTGGGGGAACATTCTTTGCGTCTGACTATCATTATTATTGTTGTTTCCGCCGTGTATGGAGCCGTATGGTGGTATATGAAAAAGAGAAAGAATAGAGAGAGGGATATATAAATTTATTTTAAAGCAGTCTGAACGAAAATTGAATTGAACTGTAAAAATCGGACAATCTTTAAAGGTATATAAAATAATATTGAGACATTAAAAAGTTTTCTTTGATTAACTGCTGGCGGTTTGCGAACCGTGGCTTCATATTGATCGTAAGAAGACTTTTTGATATTTTACTCCCGGCAGACATTATACTTAAATTTTACAACTCGGGATATAATAAGGTTATATTGCGACAGGTTTGCGTACGTGAATCTGCATTTTTCATTCATGCAAACAAGGAGATTAAAATGATCATTGGGAATGCGGAACATCTTTCTGCTTATAAGGCACAGCTGTCTGAAGAACTTTATGATTGTCTGGAGAAAATGGCGGCCTATGGGTTTGAAAACCTGCCTGACGGGAAATATGAGATTAACGGTTATAAGGTGGGGGTAGAAACTTCAATGACGGAGCCGGCTGATAAACGTAAATTGGAAGGACATCAAAGGTATATCGATATAGTTTATGAAGTTGATGTGGAAGAGGAGCAGATTGGCTGCCGGTCTGTTTGGGAAGCCGGAAAAGTGACTGAATCTTATGAAGATAGAGATTTATATTTTTTCGCGTCGGAAGGAGAAGAAAGCCGTGCGTATCTTCATACGGGAAATTTTGTAATTTGTTTTCCCGAAGATTTGCATAGGCCTCTCTGCATGGGAGCGAAAGGGCCTTGCAGAATCAAGAAGGCGGTTCTAAAATTTCCGTTAAATAAATTATGAAATGGGTGAAATATATAGAATCTTACATTGACCGATAGTCGCCATTTTGGTATCATAATTAATACGGACAGCATTTTGACTGATGGTCGTGTTTTGGAGTTTTATTTAAGGAGCAGCTTTTAAAATGACCGTAAGGGGGAGAAGAATGAAGTATAAAAAAGTGCTGGCAGCTGTCATGGTGGTCAGTGTAGTTGTTTTATCGGCAGGTATGTTTACAGGATGCGGTTCAGCAAAGAGCCAGCAACAGCAAAGTTTAAAGGTGACGACATTTAGACCGTTTAAATCAGATACACCGGTTATGAGGGAATATACGGGCTCTATTACGGCATTGCAGGAGGTTCCTGTCCGCGCTAAGGTATCAGGGACAATTGTTGAAAAATATATTACCGGCGGTCAGCATGTAGAAGCGGGGCAGGCCCTGTATCGTATTGATACAAGAAGTTATGCATCTGCATTGGCTGCGGCACAGGCATCTGCAGCACAGGCGTCTGCTACTTATGAAAATGCGAAAAAGGATCTGGCCCGTTATGAACAGCTGGTTAGCAGCGGTGCTATTTCAAAACAGGCATATGACGGACAGAAATCATCTACAGAAGCCTATCGGGCTGTTTATGAAGCGGCTCAGGCGCAGGTACAGATTGCTTCCGATAATTTAGGTGATACGATTGTGACAGCGCCATTTTCGGGCACACTGTCTATGGATGATGTGAACATAGGCACTTTTGCAACCGCAGGTACGACGGGACTTGTTACCCTGTCCTCTTCTGATCCGCTTTATGTGCAGTTCGACATGTCCGAAAGCGAGTATTTGCAGCTTACTCGTCAGAAAAATATTACGGAAACTTTAGGAAGTGAATTAAAACTCCGCTTATCAGATGGATCCATTTACAGTGAAACCGGTAAAATCGTACAGGTCAGTCCGGGACTCAACGGTGGTCAGCTGACGATGAAAGCATCTTTTGCTAATCCTAATAATCTTCTTATTCCGGGAATGTATGCAACCATTGTTTCTGATGCTGAGTTAGCACAGGGAAGTATTCTCGTTCCGACGAAAGCCCTTATCCAACTTTTAAATAAAGATATGCTTGATGTGATAGTGGATGGGAAGGTACAGCAGAAAGCAGTCAAGGTTGGCGCAACCTATGGATTATATACAATTATTGAAAGCGGCATTGATGTGACTGATGAAGTTATCGTAGAAGGTCAGAACAAAGTGCAGATTGGCCAAGCGGTAGAAGCGGTAGAAACGACCAGAGAAGAAATGGAAGAATCCGCGACCAAGGCTGCTGCAGATCAGCATGGTCTTGCGAAGTAAGGAGGGGACATGGCTAAGTTTTTTATCAATCGTCCTATCTTTGCAATTGTTTTGGCGCTCGTTATTTCTATCGCCGGTATGCTTTGTATTTTTACTCTACCGGTTGACCGATATCCGAAGATAACTCCTCCGCAAGTTTCGGTACGGGCCACCTATCCCGGTGCCGATTCGGAAGTTGTGGCGCAAACAGTAGCGGAAGTCATAGAGAAGAATGTTGTTGGAATAGAAGACCTTGATAACATCAGTTCAACAAACAATTCTAATGGAACCTATTCGTTAAACGTGCAATTTGAATCCGGTACGGATTCTGATATGGCAACAATTAGAGTACAAAACGGTGTTTCTGCCTCAGAAGCGGCATTACCGGATACAGTTCGATCCATTGGTGTAACCACTCACAAATCTTCAGGAGATATGGCTCTTGTTATCAGCTTGCTGTCACCAAATGGGACTTATGATGATACCTTTTTGAAAAATTATTTCAGTATGAATTATGTTGATGAGCTGAAATCCATTCCTGGTGTCGGTAATGTGCAGGAATTCGGTTCTGATTTCGGTATGCGTATTTGGCTTGATCCCGCGAAAATGGCACAAAATAAAGTGACCGCAGCAGAAGTCATCTCTGCAGTAAAAACACAGAACCAGCAAGTAGCGGCAGGTAATGTTGGTACAGCTCCTGTGGATAGGGATCAGGCATTCCAGTATATTGTTACGGTCAAAGGCCGTCTTGTTACTGAGGAAGAATTTGGCAATATAGTCATTCGTACAAACAGTGACGGCAGTATGCTTCGTCTGAAAGATGTAGCACGCGTGCAGCTTGATGCAAAGAGTTATGATTTTATTTCTCGTTCCGGAGAGCATGAAGCTGCTGGCGTTGCATTTTCTTTAACAGATGATGCAAATGCAATTGATACAATTGGAAAGATCAAAGCGAAATTGGAAGAAGACAGTAAGTCTTTTCCTGCGGATATGACTTATCGTATTTCTATGGATAATACGGATTTCATTTATGCGTCCGTTAAAGAAGTTCTTCAGACCTTTTTTGAAGCACTGCTGATTGTAGCAATGATTGTCTATATATTTTTACAAAATTGGCGATCTACCCTTATTCCCATGATTGCCGTCCCGGTATCGTTATTTGGTACTTTTGGTGCTTTTGAGGTGCTCGGTTTCACAATCAATACGCTGACACTTTTTGCCATGGTTTTGGCAATTGGACTGGTTGTCGATGATGCAATTGTTGTCATTGAAGCTGTAGAGTATGAAATGCGGTATAATAATTTACCGCCGAAAGACGCTACGGTTGCGGCGATGAAAAAAGTGCAGAGCCCGGTTATCGGGGTTGCTATTGTGCTGGCTGCTGTATTTGTTCCGGTTGCCTTCCTTGGCGGGATTATGGGTATTCTCTATAAACAGTTTGCCCTTACTATTGCAGTTTCCGTGTTGATTTCTGCTTTTGTGGCTTTGTCCTTGACGCCGGCTCTTTGTGCAGGGATGCTCCGTCATCATAAGGAAGGCGCAGAACGGGGGGGGCTGCAGAAATTCTGGGATAAATTCAATGACTGGTTCGATCGTATGATTGAAATTTATGGTCATAGTCTTGAAAAAATGGGACGCGTGATTATAGCGCCCATTGGTGTCCTCATTGGGTTGACCGTTGCTTCTGTTGTTATGTTTGTTGCTCTCCCGACTGCTTTTTTGCCGGAAGAGGATAATGGCTACTTTATTGGGGCTATTTCGCTGCCGGAAGGTTCTGTCAATATAAGAACCAATGCGGCAATTAAAGAGTTTCTGGCCTATATGGGTAAAGATGATGCTGTAGAGCAGACTTTTGGTGTTACCGGCTTTGACATCCTTTCCGGTGGTCAGAAACCCAATGCGGGACTTTCTTTTATTAAACTGAAGCCCTGGGATGAGAGAAAAGGCGCTGCTTCACAGGTGGGAGCGCTTATTGGAAAAGCGGTAGCCTATAATGCCACACACCCTGATGTAAATATTATGGCTTTGAATCCCCCTGCTATTCCCGGACTGGGCAGTTCCGGCGGTTTCTCCATGTATATCCAGAATAAGAATGGCGATTCCAATGAAAATATGCAGCGGGTTATAGGGCAGTTCCTCGGAGCGGCTAATCGAAGACCGGAAATAAAGATGGCTTATACCACTTTCCGTATGGATACTCCTTCATATAATTTTGATATAGATCGTGAAAAGGCTTTAAAAAATGGTGTGGCGCTGGGAGATATTTTTACAGCCTTACAGGTCTATTATGGGTCTGTCCAAATTAATGATTTTACTGCCTATGGACGTAACTTTAAGGTGGTCGCCCAGGCTGATGTGGATTATCGTATGGATCCTTCGGCGAATAAGTTCCTGACTGTGAAAGACTCCAGCGGGAACATGGTTCCTATCAGTACTTTTATCACACCGAAAAAATCTAATGCAATTTCCGTTATTACCCGTTATAATAATTTCCCTGCGGTTAAAATCAGCGGTAACCAGGCAGACGGATATTCTTCCGGACAAGCGTTGGACGCATTGGAAGAAGTGGCGGCGGAAGTACTTCCTACCGGATATAGCTATGCTTTTGTGGAAAGCTCGGCACAGGAGAAAGAAGCCGGCGGGAAGACGATTTATGCCTTGGCACTGGGGATGCTCTTTGTATTCCTCTCTCTGGCGGCATTATATGAAAGTTGGAAAGTTCCTTTTGTCGTACTCTTTGGTATGCCGACCGGCTTCTTTGGAGCTTGTCTTGGCGCCTGGATGTTTAATGTATATAATGACATTTATTTTCAAATCGGTTTGTTAACCATCATAGGGCTTGCCGCCAAGAATGCGATTCTCATTGTAGAGTATGCGAAGGTTCGTACAGATGCGGGCATGGCGCCGCTTAAAGCTGCAGTGGAAGCATCTAAGATCCGTCTGCGTCCTATTCTGATGACTTCCCTTGCTTTTATTTTGGGAAACGTTCCGCTGGCCCTGTCGACAGGTGCGGGCGCGAATTCTCGTTCCGAAATGGGGATTGCCGTGGTATTCGGTGTTCTTTCTGCGACAGCATTTCAGATTTTTATCGTACCAATGTTGTTTATTGTTATTGAAAAATTTCATTTTGGGGGCTTTCGTAAGAAAAAACTGGTGACTGAAGAAGACTGAGGTTTATTAAATATGAAATACCTTTCCACAGAGAAAATGATTTTCCTGGAGAAAGGTATTTTTGCTTATAAAGCGAGGATAGAAAATATGATATAATGATTGGGTAAAATTTTATTATTTGGGGTATGAATAAGAAAGGGAATATATGATGAGCCAAGTATTTGTAAGCGGACATAAATCGCCTGATACGGACAGCATTGCCGCTGCCCTCAGCTATTCTTATTTAAAGCGCCGGTTAGGCATGGATGCTGTGGCCGTTCGTGCGGGGGAAATCAATAAAGAATCCAGATTTGCTTTGGATTATTTCAATCTGGAAGAGCCGATGCTCGTGACTTCCGTAGCAAGAAAAAATCCGGAAGATGAAAAACAGAAAGTGATTTTAGTGGATCACAATGAATCCAAACAGACAATCGATGGTATGGATGACGCGGAAGTCCTGGAAATTATTGACCATCATCGTTTCGGGGATTTCGAATCGGAGAATCCGATTTTCATTCTTGTTCGTCCTGTCGGTTGTGTGAATACGGTCATCTATGGATTATATAAAGCGAATCATATAAAGCCGTCCCGTGAAATCGCGGGAATCATGCTCTCCGCCATTATATCCGATACAGTCCTTTTCCGTTCGCCGACAACGACAGAAGAAGATAAAGAAACGGCGAAAGAACTGGCTGAAATTGCGGGAGTGGATTATGAGGCTTATGGTATGGAAATGCTGAAAGCCGGTGCGGATATTTCCGATTATCCTGCTGAAAAATTGGCACGGAACGATACAAAGGAATTTAGCGCGGCAGGAAATATATTTACTGTCGGACAGATTTCCGTTATGAATGTGGATCCGATTAATGAAAAGAAGGCAGAAATCATGAAAGTGCTGGAGGCGATCAAAGCTGAAAAGGGCTATGCAGCTTCTTATCTCATGGTGACAGATATCTTGGCGGAGGATACATTCCTGTGGTTCACTGAAGGTGCGGAAAGCATTGTAGAAAAAGCATTTGCCAGTAAGCCTGAAAATGGAGTTGCCTATCTTCCTCATGTTATGTCCAGAAAGAAACAGGTAACCCCGCCACTTCTGAAAGCATACGGCGAATAATTTTGAGCGGAACGAAGAACTCATACATGGCATTCGTCATATATGAGTTTTTCTTTTATAAGGGGCGTTTGGATGAGTTATCTTGATACTTTAAACGAAAGACAGCGTCAGGCTGTTGAACAGATTGAAGGACCCGTGTTGATTATGGCAGGTGCCGGTTCGGGTAAAACTAAAGCGTTAACCTGCCGCATTGCTTATATGCTGGAGCAGGGAATACGGCCGCAGAATATTCTTGCTATCACTTTTACAAATAAAGCGGCACAGGAAATGCGTGAACGTGTCCATCATCTGGTAGGGGCGGAAGCGGATAAACTGTGGATGTATACATTCCATTCTTTTGGTGCGCGTTTTTTGCGGCGGGAAATCAATAACCATCCGCCGTTTACTGAGAAATTTACGATTTATGATTCTGATGATTCCAAACAGATGATTAAGAATATTCTGAAGGAATTAAATCTGGATGATAAACAGTATCCGCCAAGAAATATACAGGCCCGTATTTCTGCCGCAAAGAATGCACTCCAGGGGCCGGAATCATTTCGCGCGGAAGCCAGCGGTAATTTTTACAATGAAAAGATTGCTGATGTCTATGATTTGTACGATAAATATATGAAACAAAACAATGCACTCGATTTTGATGACCTTCTTTTTGCGACAACAAAACTCTTAGCTGATGAAACGATACGCAGACGTTGGCAGGATCATTTTCACTATATTTTAATTGATGAATATCAGGATACCAATCATGCGCAGTACCTTATGGCAAAGTATATCGCAGGCAAATCTCAAAATATTTGTGCCGTAGGTGATGCGGATCAGAGTATCTATTCCTGGCGTGGAGCCGATCTGCGGAATATCATGGATTTCCGTGAAGATTATCCTTCGGCTCAAATTATTAAGTTGGAGCAGAATTACCGTTCGACACAAACAATTTTAAATGCGGCCAATGCGGTTATTAAAAATAATGTGGAACGCTTGGAAAAACGGTTGTGGACAGAAAATAATCCGGGTGTTCATCTGCAGAAATATGCTGCTTCTGATGAACATAATGAGGCGGATTTTATTGTAGAGTCCATGATGAAAGAACACGGGGAAAATCATGTCCCGTATGGGGAAATGGCGGTTCTTTATCGTATGAATGCCCAGTCCCGTGTGATTGAAGAAAGCATGGTAAAGCGCGGTATTGCTTATACCATGGTCGGCGGAACAAGATTTTATGACCGTGCGGAAATAAGGGATATGCTGGCGTATCTTAAATTGGTGGCCAATTTTCGTGATGATATCAGCTTGATGCGTATTATCAATGTGCCCCGACGTGGTATCGGACAAACAACCATACAGAAGTTAAGTGAATTTTCCAAACAGGGAAATATGTCCATGTTTGAGGGAATCATGTCACTGGAAGAGTCTGATATCCCCGTGCCAGCAAGAACCAAACTCCAAAAATTCAGCGCCTTGATTTTTAGTTTCTTGAATGCTTCCACGGAAGGCGATGTATTTACACTTATTCAGAAAATTATGACTGATACGGAATATCTGTCGATTCTCCAGCAGAGCAGTGATCCTCAGGCACAGAGCAGAGAAGAAAATTTGGGTGAACTGCTGAACGTGGCAAAGGATTTTACACAGGAGCAGCCGGAAGGAGGACTTCCGGAATTTTTGGAAAAGGTCGCTCTTGTAAATGACGTAGATTCCTTTGAAGAACAGGATGATAAAGTGACTTTAATGACTATCCATAGTGCCAAGGGATTGGAATTTCCTATAGTTTATATGGCAGGGATGGACGAAGGCATCTTTCCGGGGGTACGTTCTTTGATGGATGAGACGGCTTTAGAGGAGGAGCGTCGCCTTTGTTATGTGGCAATTACAAGGGCAAAGGAAAAGTTATATCTTACCACATCTGCTGTACGAACGATGTACGGACAGGTGAAACCTTATGTAGAAAGCCGTTTTCTTAAAGAAATCCCTGTCGATTTGTTGGATGAAATCCGCGGGAATAGCAGTGAAGCAAAGAGGCGTACTCTAATCAGGAGTAATAATGAGCAGAAGAGCAAATGGGCATTGTCCTCTGCGGGAATAATGAATAAGCCGGTGGCAAAAAAGAGTATAAAAGCAAGGTTCGACTGGCAGGTCGGAGATAAAGTATCTCATCGTATGTGGGGAAAAGGACAAGTTGCAGAGGTAACAGGGAGCGGAAAGCATATGATGTTAAAACTCATCTTCCCCAATGATCAGATTCGTCAGGTTATGGTAGCTTTTGCGCCAATTGAAAAAGAGGAATAATATGGTAACGGCAGAAATTATAAAAAAAGCGGAAGAATTACGAAAAAAGCTGCGCCATCACAGTTATTTATATTATGTATTGGATAAGCCTGAAATTACAGATTTTGAATTTGACCGCCTGTATCGGTCACTTGTGGATCTGGAAAAAGAATACCCTGAAATAGTAACGCCTGATTCGCCAACCCAAAGAGTCGGAGGGAAAGCATCGGATGATTTCAGGAAGATTCCTTTTAAAAAGCCGATGTTGAGTCTGGCAAATGCTTTCAGTGCGGAAGAACTTCGTGATTTTGACCGGCGTGTCCATGGCGGCGTAGGTGCAATGCCTGTGGAATATATCACAGAACTTAAAATTGACGGACTTTCTATGAATCTCATTTACGAGAATGGATCATTAATGCAGGGACTGACGCGGGGAGATGGGAAGGTAGGCGAAGATGTAACATCAAATGTAAAGACAATTAAAACAATTCCTTTATATATTGAAAACGCGCCTGCCTATATGGAAGTTCGCGGTGAGGTATATATGCCTCGTAAAAGTTTTATTGCGTTGAATGAAGAACGTGATGAGGCGGGAATGATGCCTTTTGCTAACTGCAGAAATGCAGCGGCAGGATCACTTCGCCAATTGGATCCCAAAGTAACGGCTGCGCGGAACCTGGATTTTTTTGCTTATGCGCTGGGGGCAGAAGAGGGATTGGATATTTCCTCACAGGATGATCTGCTTCTGCAGTTGAAGAAATTTCATTTCCGTGTAAATCCCCATTATCGAAAATGGGATTCCATAGAGGGGGTTATCACAGGAGTTCGGGAATGGGAAAAGAAGCGTCGTGAACTGGACTATGATACTGACGGAATGGTCATTAAAGTAAATGATTTCCGGCAGCAGGAATTATTGGGTGCTACGGGGAAAGATCCGAAGTGGGCTATAGCATATAAGTATCCACCGGAGGAAGCGGTTACAAAAATAGAAAAGATTGTTGTTTCTATGGGGCGGACCGGCGTACTGACACCGTCGGCTGATTTGACACCTGTCCGCTTGGCCGGCACGACGGTAAAAAGGGCAACACTTCATAACCTGGATTTTATTCGGGAAAAAGATATTCGCGAAGGAGATACCGTTATCATTTACAAAGCCGGTGAAATTATTCCTGAAATAGCAGCTGTCTTAAAAGAAAAGAGAAGTGGCAGTGAAAAGGAATTTGAGATGCCCGAAAATTGTCCGATATGTGGAAATCCCATACGAAGGATCGATACGGAAGCGGCATTCCGTTGTATAAATCCTGCCTGTGGCGGTGTGGTTCGTGAAAAGCTCATTCACTTCGCTTCTCGTGATGCGATGGACATAGAAGGCTTGGGCCCCGCGGTGGTAGACAGTTTGCTTGCATATCGGCTGGTTGCGGATGCGGCGGATTTCTATGCGTTAAAAGAAGATGATTTGCGGCAGATTGAGCGAATGGGTGAAAAAAGTGCAGCTAATCTAATTACTGCTATTCGTGCCAGCAAAGAACGAGGACTTGCCAAATTGCTTTTCGGTCTTGGGATACGTTTCCTTGGAGAAAAAGGCAGTGAGCTGGCAGCTCATTATTTTCATACAATAGATGCTATTATGGCTGCTGATGTCGAAACGATTGAAGAAACGGAAGGGATCGGTAAAATAACGGCAAAAAGTTTATATGACTATTTTCGTGATGAGAAAAACATAGAAATGATTAATAAATTAAAAAATGCCGGTGTCTTAATGGAGGAAATTAAAGAAGAATCGGAAAGCGGGATGTTTTCTGGGGAATCTGTTGTACTTACAGGAAAGCTTGCAGTTATGGGAAGGCGTGAGGCATCAGAATTGATCAAGCGTCTGGGGGGAACGACACAAAGTTCTGTGACGAATACCACTACTCTCGTTGTGGCGGGGGAAGATGCAGGAAGTAAGTTGGAAAAAGCAAGAGCGAAGGGCATTCCGGTGATAGATGAACAAGAGTTTCTGAAACGTGCGGGGGTGGGAATAAAAGAATAAACGGTATCAGAACTTGTATGTTATAATTATGGCGTATTTATAGTTATTAATAGTAAGGGAGTGGATCTATGAAAATCACGATAGAAGAAGCGCGGAAAATAGCACTTCTTTCCCGTCTGGAGTTCAGTACAGAAGATCTGGAAAAAATGCGTGAATCTATGAACAGTATTCTCACCCATATGGAAGAATTGAATCAACATGATACGGAGGGCGTGGAACCGACGGCTCATGCGGTAGAACAGTATAATGTCATGCGTGAAGATGAACCGCATCAGTCTTTATCAAATGAGGAAGCACTTTTTAATGCGCCGGAAAAAGAAGGCGGTTATTTTAAAGTGCCTAAAATTATATAGGAGGTACAGTGGTGGAGTATACAATTCATGGTCTTCATGAAAAACTTGTCAATAAAGATATATCTTCTGTAGAATTAACAAAAAAGATTATTGCCCATCGGAATCTTGTGGAACGGGAGATTCATGCATTTTTGTCGACGAGTGATGAAACGGCGTTGGAGAGGGCGGCAGAAGTAGATAAAAGGATTGCTTCAGGAGAAGGGATTTCTGAACTGGCAGGGATTCCCGGGGCAATTAAAGATAATATGTGCATTAAGGGACAGCCCTGTACAGCTGCATCGAAAATGCTGGAGAATTTTATAGCTCCTTATAATGCTACAGTCATTGAAAAATTAGAAAGCTGTGACTATATTTCTCTCGGTAAATTGAATATGGATGAATTTGCTATGGGGAGCAGTACGGAGTGTTCTTATTTCGGGCCTACCCATAACCCCTGGAACCTGGAAAGTGTTCCCGGCGGTTCCTCCGGCGGCAGTGCGGCGGCAGTAGCTGCTAATGAAGCAATTTGGACTCTTGGTTCTGATACCGGCGGATCCATCCGGCAGCCTGCTTCTTTTACCGGGATTGTAGGTCTTAAGCCAACGTATGGTCTTGTTTCCCGCTATGGGCTTTTGGCATTTGCTTCGTCACTGGACCAGATCGGCCCGTTGACCAAGGACGTGACTGACGCAGCTATCGTTTTAAATGCTATTGCGGGTTACGACCATCGGGATTCCACGTCTATCCGTATGGAAAAGAAGGATTACAAGAAAGCTCTTATAAAAGATGTAAAAGGATTTCGTATCGGTGTGCCCCGAGAATTCTTCGGTAAAGGAATCGGGGAAGAAACAAAAGAAGCAATTAAATCGGCGCTTGCTTATTATGAAAAAGAGGGAGCTGAAATCGTGGATGTTTCTATCCCCCATATTACCAGCGGTGTAGATGTGTATTATATCATTGCTCCTGCGGAAGCAAGTTCCAATCTGGCGCGTTATGACGGCGTCGGATTTGGTTACCGTGCTTCAGGAAAAGATATTGTGGATATGTATATTAAGAGCAGAAGTACGGGATTTGGCGAAGAAGTCAAGCGTCGTATCATGATTGGCAACTATGTACTTTCTGCAGGTTATTATGATGCATACTACCTGACTGCGCTGAAAGTTCGCACTCTTTTGAAGCGGGAGTTTGAAAAAGCTTTTGAGCAGTGTGATATTCTTGCAGCACCTTCTGCATCAGGAACTGCCTTCAAATTTGGTGCTTTTTCGGATCCGCTGGCGCTGTATATGGAAGATATCTGTACGGTGCCGGTTAATTTGATTGGTGCACCCTCCATCAGCATTCCTGTCGGATTTAAAGATGGGATGCCTCTTGGTATGCAGCTTATCGGACCGACGCTTGGAGAAGAAAAGATTCTGCAGGCTGCCTATACGTTTGAACAGGATCATCCTGAATTTACGAAGACAGCGCCGAAAGGAGAGTTTGAATGAAATACGAAGTTGTCATTGGTCTTGAAGTCCACACGGAGTTGAGAACAAAAACAAAAATTTTCTGCGGCTGTAAAACTTCTTTTGGCGCAGATCCCAATACAAATGTATGTCCTGTATGTCTTGGGCTTCCCGGTGTGCTTCCTGTCTTAAACAGAAAAGTGTTGGAATTCGGTGTAAGAGCGGGATTGGCTTTGAATTGTGAAATTGCTCGATTCAGTAAATTTGACAGAAAAAATTATTATTATCCGGATCTGCCAAAAAATTTCCAGACGTCTCAATTTGATTTGCCGATTTGTGGTCCTGGATTCCTTGATGTGGAAGTAGAAGGGGAAAAGAAGCATATCCGCATTACTCGTGCCCATATGGAAGAGGATGCCGGCAAGCTGGTTCATCATGGCAATTCCATTACGGACTCTGACTATTCTTTGGTGGATTATAACCGCACGGGAACACCACTGCTGGAGATCGTTTCTGAACCGGATATGCGTTCTGCGAAAGAAGCAGTGGCCTACATGGAGAAATTGCGTGCGATTCTCCAATATGTGGAAATCTCAGACTGCCGTATGGAAGAAGGTAGTCTCCGTTGTGATGCCAATGTTTCGGTTCGTCCTATTGGACAGAAAGAATTGGGGACAAAAACGGAAATTAAAAATATCAACTCTTTCCGAGGTGTTGAAAGGGCTATTGAATATGAAGCGCTTCGTCAGGCGGAACTTTTGGAAGAAGGCGGGAAGATTATTCAGGAAACAAGAACATGGGATGAAAAAGAAGGTATAACCAAAAGTATGCGTTCCAAGGAAGAAGCCAATGACTATCGTTATTTTCCTGAACCAGATCTTGTACCGTTTACAGTAAGCAAAGAGTATATTGAAGAAATACGGAAAACGCTTCCTGAACTTCCCGATGCAAGAAAAGAAAGATATATGAGATGTTTCGGGCTTTCTTCTGAAGATGCGGTTATGATGACAAATGACAAGGATCGGTCGGATTATTTCGAAGCAGTTGTTAAGGCGGGAGCCGATCCCAAAGCCGCTGTAAACTGGTTGATGGGAGAATTTGCGAGTCAGCTGTCCACTGATGGCATTGAAATCGCGGCGGCTCCTGTTACTTCTGAAAATTTGGCAGAATTGCTAAAGTTGATTAGTAAAGGGACTATTTCCGGTAAAATTGCAAAGAAGGTCTTTACGGATATGTGGAAAGATGGCGGTGGCGCGGAAGAAATCGTCAGAGTAAAAGGTCTTACCCAGATTAGTGATACAGGAGAATTGGAGGGGCTGGTTGCAAACGTTATTGCCGAGCATCCCCAGGCTGTTGCCGACTTCAAGGCAGGGAAGAAGAAAGCTGTGGGGGCTCTTGTAGGGCAGATTATGAAAGTAACGAAAGGACAGGCCAATCCGCAGGTGGTTAATCAGCTTCTTGCCAAGAAATTATCTGAATTATGAGTGAAAACAATCAGAACGAGGTAAGGAAAGAACCGCATGTCATGTCCAGAGATGATGTGAATGACTATGACGGACTGACGTTGAATGAGCAAGGGGAGCAGGAAGAACGGTCTGCAGAAGATTCTTTCATCCATATATATATGATTCATATTCATGAATTGCCATGGTGGAAGAAACTGTTAGGAGGGTTAGGGATCGCCGTTTTTATACTGCTGGGATTGGTATTGGTGTGGCTGTTCTTTATCTATGGAGCTATTGTTTTAGCCACAGTTGCAATAATCTATTTCATAAGGAAATATCTTTTAAAATAATCGAGAAACGGGTGTCAGGCAGGCATCCGTTTTCATTTTCTTATATACAGTATCGATAAAAAACGATATAATGATATAGGAAATACATTTTATATCATGGTAAAGAATAGGGCTTAGAAGGAGAATTTGTATGGGAAATGCCAAAATTGAAAGACAATATATGGGAAAGATGACACCTTTCAGGCTGGCAGCTCCTTTTCAGCCTATGGGAGATCAGCCTAAAGCGGTAAAGTCGCTGACAGACGGCTTGAGAGATGGACACTGGGCTCAGGTTTTGCTGGGTGCTACAGGTACAGGAAAAACTTTCACGATGGCAAAAGTGATTGAAGAAATGCAGCGTCCGACACTGATTATTTCTCCCAATAAAACTTTGGCAGCACAGACTGCCAGTGAATTTAAAGACTTCTTTCCTGATAACGCGGTGTATTATTTTGTAAGTTACTATGATTATTTTCAGCCTGAATCTTACATACCGCAGACGGATACATATATAGAAAAAGATTCTTCAAGGAATGAGGAGATTGATCGTCTTCGCCATTCTGCGACAATGGCTCTTTTTGAGAGGCGTGATGTTATTATCGTGGCATCAGTTTCCTGCATTTACGGATTAGGAGATCCTGAGGATTACAGTACACTGGGATTATCACTTCGACCCGGTGAAAAAATCACACGGGATCAAATTCTCTCGCGCTTGGTAGATATGCAGTATTTGCGAAATGACCTTAATTTTACCCGCGATACGTTCCGTGTAAGAGGTGATACAATTGATGTATTTCCTGCATCTTCCAATAATACGGCAGTGCGGATAGAAATGTTTGGTGATGAAATTGAATCCCTGTACGAATTTGATGTTTTGACAGGTGCCACAGTGGCGGAACGGGATCATATCGGAATATTTCCCGCATCCCACTATGTAACAACTTCCGGGAAGTTAAAAAATGCCATTGCTAAAATTAAGGTGGAGCTGGAAGAGCGCCTGAAGGAACTTCGGGAGCAGGATCGTATTTTAGAAGCACAGCGTCTCATGCAGCGGACAAATTATGATTTGGAGATGATGCAGGAAGTGGGGTATTGCTCAGGTATCGAAAATTATTCGCGTCATATGTCGGATCGCAGGCCGGGAGACCCTCCATATACACTGCTTGATTATTTTCCTGATGATTATATGATTATGATTGATGAATCCCATATTACCGTACCTCAGCTTCATGCCATGTACAATGGAGACCAGTCGCGAAAACACACGCTTGTGGATTATGGGTTCCGTCTGCCAAGCGCGCTGGATAACCGTCCTCTGACTTTTGAGGAGTTTACGGACCGAATCAATCAGATCATTTATGTTTCCGCTACGCCGGGCCGTTATGAAATGAGTGTGCAGACGAATATGGCGGAGCAGATTATCCGTCCTACAGGCCTGTTGGACCCCAGCGTAGAAGTCCGTCCTATCGAAGGACAGATGGATGATTTGCTGGGAGAAATTCATAAACGGGAAGCAGTCAATGAACGAGTTTTGATTACTACGTTGACGAAGAAAATGGCGGAAGATTTAACGGACTTTTTAAATGAAGCAGGAGTGAAAGTCAGATATCTCCATTCCGATGTGGCGACAATTGAACGGGCGGAGATTATCCGGGATCTCCGTGCCGGTGAGTTTGATGTGCTTGTGGGAATAAATCTCCTTCGCGAAGGGCTGGATATGCCGGAGGTCTCTCTGGTGGCCATTTTAGATGCCGATAAAGAGGGTTTTTTGCGTAATGAAACATCCATGATACAGGTTATCGGCCGTGCGGCGAGAAATGCTCATGGACATGTCATCATGTATGCAGATCGTATGACAAAATCCATGAAGTATGCGATCGAGGAAACGAACCGCAGAAGAAAAATTCAGGAAGCTTATAATACAAAACATCATATCGTGCCGAAAACAATCCGAAAAAAAGTAAAGGATTTAATTGAACTTACTAAAATCAGTGAAAGTACGGAAACATACGGAAGTGGAGATCAATCCGTTGAAAATTTGTCTGATGAAGAACTATATAATCAGATGAAGAATGCTGAGCGGAATATGAAACGGGCGGCAAAAACAATGGAGTTTGAAGAGGCTGCCCTGTGGCGGGATCGGCTTGCCGGATTTCGCCAGCAGTGGAGTGGTCGGTACGGTTCCCGTGCAGATTCAGCTTTCAAGCGCCAGGAAAGCCAAAATAAAAGAATTAATCGTCCTCTTAAAAAGAGAATCTGAGATAACGGAAGGATAATTATGGAAAAAGGAATTGTTATACAAGGGGCAAGACAGAATAATTTAAAAAATATCAATCTGACACTCCCGAGAAATAAATTGATTGTATTCAGCGGTCTTTCAGGATCAGGAAAATCTTCCCTTGCTTTTGACACAATTTATGCGGAGGGACAAAGAAAATATGTAGAATCGCTTTCCGCTTACGCACGACAGTTCTTGGGACAGATGAATAAACCGGATATTGATAAAATTGAAGGCTTATCCCCTGCTATTTCCATTGATCAGAAATCAACAAGCCACAATCCGCGTTCTACAGTAGGAACGGTTACGGAGATTCATGATTATCTCCGTATGCTCTATGCCCATGCAAGCCGCGCTTTTTGTCCTCATTGCGGCAAACCGATTGAGAGGCAGACGACGGATCAGATCGTAGATGCCCTGATTGATTTGGGAGACCGCACTAAATTGATGATTCTTGGACCTGTGGCAGTCAGTCAAAAAGGAACGCATAAGAAGCTTCTGGAAGAATTGCGGAAAGAAGGTTATGTACGTGTGCGTGCGGACAATGTACTGTATTCTCTTTCCGATGAAATTATTCTTGAGAAAAACAAAAAACATACTATTGAAGTCGTGATAGACAGGATCATTATTAAGGAGGGAATCGCCAAGCGGTTGACCGATTCCGTAGAAGCGGCGCTTAAATTGGGGGACGGTATGATGATTGCCGCTGTAGTGGATGGAAATGATCATATTTTCAGTTCCCATTTTGCCTGTCCTGATTGTGGCATTTCTTTACCGAAGCCGGTGCCGCGGATTTTTTCTTTCAATAATCCTTTCGGTGCCTGTCCTGCGTGTATGGGGCTTGGTTCCTCTTTGGAGGCGGATTTTAATAGGATTATCCCTAATCGGGAGATATCCTTCCGTTTGGGGGCAATTAAACCGTTTCCTTATAACAAGGATACCTGGCTTTACAGACAGCTTGATGCCTTTCTTGAAGGTTACAAGCTTACCATGGATTGCTGTTATAATGATCTGCCGGAAAAAGCAAAAGTGGAATTCCAGCAGGGAGGTGCTGACCTGTTGGCGTTCAGTTATACGAACATGGAGGGGGAAACTAAAGAATACCACCGCGCTTTTGAAGGAATCATTCCTATGACAAAAAGGAGATATGAGGAGGCGTGGACAGACAAGATGAAAGAAACGCTCTCCAATTTTCTGATTGAAAAGCCGTGTCCTGTTTGCCACGGGGCCCGTCTTCGTCCAGAAAGCCTTGCTTTTCGCGTAGGTAATAAAAATATAGCGGAAATTTCCGATATGGCCGTATCGGATCTTTTACCATTTTTTGATAATCTTGATCTGACGGAAAAGGAAAAAATCATTGCGGAACAGATTCTTCATGAGATTCATAACCGTCTTACCTTTTTAATCAATGTAGGATTGGATTATCTTACTTTATCCCGTACGGCGACTACACTTTCCGGCGGGGAAGCACAGCGGATCAGGCTGGCAACACAGATCGGATCCGGTCTTGTAGGCGTTCTGTATATTCTCGACGAACCTTCGATTGGCCTCCATCAGAGGGATAATGATAAATTACTGGATACACTGAAAGGGATGCGGGATCTGGGCAATACGCTGATTGTTGTGGAGCATGATGAAGATACCATCCGCGCAGCCGACTGGATTGTGGATATCGGTCCGGGCGCTGGCGAACAGGGCGGCCGTGTAGTGGCGGAAGGAACGCTTGAGCAGGTGGAGGCAGTAAAAGATTCTTTAACCGGGCAATATCTGAAAGGCAGCCGATATATTCCTTTGCCGCCCAAAAGACGCACCGGGAACGGGATGTCCCTTATAATTAAAGGTGCATCGGAACATAATCTGAAACATATTGATGTAAGGATTCCTTTAGGGGCGTTTTCCGTAGTGACAGGAGAATCGGGGTCAGGGAAAAGTACTCTGATTAATGAGATTTTATATCAGGGATTATCTAATATAAAAAATCGTACTTCTTATGGAAATGCCGCTTTTGAAGCGATTGAAGGCGCGGAATATGTGGATAAGATCGTTAATATAGATCAGCAGCCTATCGGTAGGACGCCCCGTTCCAATGCGGCGACCTATACAAGCCTTTTTAGTGATATCCGTGAACTGTTCAGCCAGACTTCGGAAGCAAAAATGCGTGGATATAAGCCGGGGCGGTTTAGTTTCAATGTAAAAGGCGGACGATGCGAAGCCTGCCACGGTGACGGTATTATAAAAATTGAAATGCAGTTCCTTTCAGATGTCTATGTACCTTGTGAAGTGTGCCATGGTGCAAGGTATAACAGAGAGACATTGGAAGTCCGTTATAAAGGGAAAAATATTTCTGATGTACTTAATATGACGGTGGATGAGGCGATTCCGTTTTTTGAGAATCATGATAAGATTTTGCGTAAACTGCGGACTTTGCAGGAAGTGGGACTCGGATATATTCATCTGGGACAGCCTGCTACAACCATGTCCGGCGGTGAAGCGCAGCGTGTGAAACTGGCGACGGAACTCATGAGGAGAGATACGGGAGATACACTGTATATCCTTGATGAACCGACCACAGGACTTCACAGTGAAGATATTCGAAAATTACTGGTGATTTTACAGAAGCTGGTAGATCAGGGAAATACGGTAGTCGTTATTGAGCACAACCTTGATGTGGTTAAAGTGGCGGACTATATTATCGATTTGGGGCCCGAAGGGGGAGATAAGGGCGGAGAAGTAGTAGCTTTTGGTACTCCTGAGGAAATCTGCAAAGTCAAACGCTCCTATACGGGGCAGTACTTAAAACCTGTTATAGAACGGACCAGGAAATTGATGAAGGAACATCATGGAGACGATTAATACATTAATACGGGCAAAAGTAGATGCGTTGCCTGATTCTCCCGGCGTATATCGTTGGAAAGATAAAGACGGACGCGTTATTTATGTAGGGAAGGCCGTCAATTTAAAAAACAGAGTTCGTTCCTATGTGAGGGAAGATAAGAACCGCTCTCCTAAAGTGGCAGCCATGATCCGTCATGCAGCGGATTTGGATATCACCATGACGGCAACAGAGATGGAAGCTCTTATTTTGGAATGCAATCTGATTAAAGAACTGCACCCGAAGTACAATATTTCCCTCCGTGATGATAAATCTTATCCCTATGTGAAAATCACGGTTAATGAAAAATGGCCGCGTATTCTTGTGACAAGAAATATCAGAAGAGATGATGGTGCTAAATATTTCGGCCCTTTTACTGATGTAGGGAGTCTGCGAAAAACGTTGAGCCTTATCCGCAGGCTGTATCCGATTAGGACCTGCCGGAGTATGAAGGTCAGCCGTCCATGCCTTCAATACCATATGAATCTGTGCTGTGCTCCTTGCTGGAATCACTGCACAGAAGAGCAATACCATGAGTATGTAGTAAAAACCTGTGATTTATTTGAAGGGAAAAATACGGAGCTTGTAAAGGCACTGCAAAAAGATATGGAGTCGGCATCGGAAGAAATGAATTTTGAACGTGCGGCGGTGCTCAGGGATCAGCTTCATGCTGTACAGAGTGTGCAGCAGAGGCAAAATATCGTTTCCAAAGAGGGTGATTTTGATGTGGTGGGGATGTCACGTCTTGATGGACACGCCGGTTTGGAAATTTTTTATATCCGTTACGGGAAAATGGTGGGGAAAGAAAATCTCAGTATTCCCGACAGTCTTCATGAAACGGATGAGGATATTATCGCGGCATTTATTAAAAATTTTTACGGTGCGAATCCATCTTCTGTACCGAAGGAAATCATACTGCCGATTTTGCCGCAGGAATCATTGCTTTTAACTGCGTGGCTGTCAAAACTTCGCAACGGTGATGTCAAAATATATGTTCCTGAACGTGGATTTAAGCGCAGATTGAAAGACATGGCGCAGTCTAACGCTGCGAAATACTTGGCGGATAAAAAATTACAATGGGAATATCAGGATGCCCGTGAACAAGGCGCTGTGAATAAATTGAAAGAACTGCTCCATTTGCCAAAGCTGCCTGAACGGATAGAATGTTTTGATATTTCTCATAATCAGGGTGCCGAAACTACAGGATCCATGGTTGTATTTGAAAGCGGACGCCCCAATAAAAAGGAATACCGCAGATTCAAACTGCAGTCGACTCAGGGGACGCCCGATGATTTCAAGTCTATGGCAGAAGTTATGGCACGGAGATATGGTATAGAAACCAAGTGGCCAAGACCGGATTTGATTGTTCTTGACGGCGGCAAAGGCCAGCTGGATGCTGCGCTTCCGGTGATCCGAAGCTGTGGAATTGATACACCGGTCATTGGCCTTGCCAAGCGTATGGAAGAAATCTATGTGGAAGGGCAGACGGATCCGATTATCATTGATCCGCACGAACCGGCGCTGCAGCTCCTGCAATTTATTCGTGATGAAGCCCATCGTTTTGTTATCACTTATCATAGAAAGTGGACGACAAAAAGGAATACGGAATCCATATTGGATCATATTGCGGGAATCGGACCACAGCGTAGAAATGCACTGTGGCATGCTTTCCGTTCGCTTGATGAAATGCGGAATGCGACAGTGGAGGAACTTACCCGTGTGAAAGGGATGAATAAAACGGCAGCAGAAAATGTTTTCCGGTTTTTCAGGATGAAGAAGGACGAAAAACGAATGTTGGTGGAAGGATTTATTGATAGGGAAAGAGATGATTTATCGAAATTTTAAAAGAGATATTGAAGTAATATCTCTTGAGAAAGTGCTTTTAAAACCGGAAGTAAAAAAATGAAGAAATTGAGGGTTCCCATTTTTTGATTCGCAATGAAACTTATTGACAAACACAAAGCTGCCCCGTATAATGATGAAGTTGAATATTATTTGATGTTGTCGATACACAGCATACAAGACAGCAAAAGGTCCGATCGGTAAGGAGGTGCAAGAAATGCCAAGTCCAAAGAGTAAACATTCCAAATCTCGTCGGGATAAAAGACGTGCCAATTGGAAGCTGACCGTTCCGGGTCTGGTAGAATGTCCACAGTGCCATGCAATGAAATTGCCGCATCATGTTTGTCCGGTATGTGGTTTCTATAAAGGAAGATCAGTTATTCAAGCAAAGACAGAAGAATAATTCTTCACAATAATACATTCCATGTTCAATGGAGTGTATTTTTTATGCATAATGGATAGAAGACATTAAAAAAGGATTCCTTTAAGCATTTCATGAAAAAGTGTGCTACAATATATGGCAATTAATTCTGCCTATGATAAGGCAGAAAGTATAGGAGGATGAGTAGAATGGTAGGAAAAAAGTGGAGAAAAGCAGCAGCAGTAGGTATTGCAGGAGTTTTAGCCGTAGGAGTTTTGACGGGATGTGGAAGTTCATCTGGCACGGGCAGCAACGGAAAAATGAAAATAGGAGTTGTACAAATTGTACAGCATTCGGCACTTGACGAATCAAATAGGGGATTTGTCGATGCTTTGGCTGCGAGGGGCCTAAAGGACAAGATTGAAATTGACCAGCAGAATGCACAGGGAGATCAGTCTAATTTACGTTCTATTGCCAATCGATTCGTGTCAGGGAATTATAATTTGATTTGCGCTATTTCTACGCCGGCGGCGCAGGCTATGGCGAATGCCACAAATCAAATCCCGATTATTTGTACGGCTATTGCTGATTATGAAAATGCGAAGCTTATGAAATCGGAAAAGATGCCTGATGCTAATGTGACTGGTACTCATGACCGCGGTCCCTTGGAGAAGCAGGTTTCTTTGATTCGTGAGATTATTCCGAATGTTAAAAGAATCGGGATTATTTACAATTCCAGTGAAATCAATTCTGTTGTGCAGGCAAAAAGATTGAAAGAAGTATGTGTACCGTTGGGGATTGATGTGGCGGAACTGACAGTAAATTCGGTTAATGATGTGCAGCAGGTGGCGGAAGGTTTCCTGGGGGGCAACGTAGAAGCTATTTTTATTCCGACTGATAATATTATTGCATCGTCTATTCCAACATTGATGTCCGTAGCCAATAAAGAAAAAATCCCTGTTTTTGGTGCTGAAGTGGGGCATGTAAAGTCTGGGGTTTTGGCTTCGGAATCAATTAGTTTCTATGATATTGGAAAGCGAGCAGGTCAAATGGCCGCAGATATCCTTGAAGGGAAAAAGCAGATAAAGGATTTCCCTGTAGAAGGCGCAGCTAACTCCAAGCTGTATATCAATAAAGCAGAAATGGAAAATTTAGGAATACAGATTCCAAAGTCAGTTCTTGATCGGGCGGAACTCTTGTAGTTTTTGGGGAAAGGAATCGGTAAATGACCGCAATAAGGCGGAACTGGTGGATGCTGTTGCTGATTGCAGTTTGCGCTGTAATCGTAATGGCATCTGTCATTGATGACCATTCAGCAGTATTAAAAAAACAAATCAGGCTTATTCCACAAAAGGGATTTTATTATATCGGAATCCTGCAGAGTGATTCTTTACCGGAACAGGAGAAAATGGTTGCCGGAATAAAAGCGGCTTTGGCATCGAGGGGGTATCGGGAGAAAGATAATATCCGGATTGACGTTTTTTCTGCTGATGGTGATGAGAAAAAACTTGATGCCCAGGCTAAAAATTTCGTCAAAGATAAAAAAGATTTGATTATTACAGTGGGAACTGATGCGACGAAAGCTTGTGTCCTTGCAACAAAGTCTGTTCCCATTGTAGGTGTGGGAATGCTTCCACCGGAAAGTAATAATTTTTTTGATAATAGTTATAATCTGACGGGAATCAGTGATATGCCTGCAGTACTGAACCAAATACGTATGGCGGCAAAGGTACTTTCCCTTCAAACCGTTGGAATTATTTTTAATCCGAAAGATGAAGGGGCTGTGATCCAACTGAATCTGCTTCGAGATGCAAGTGAAAAAAAGGGGATTCATATTTATGAAGTGGCTTTTGATGAAAAAGAGGATCCCATCAGTCAGATAGAAAAGTTTAGCGGGCACGTAGATGCGGTATATATTCCTGCAGATGAAACCGTTCTAAAGTCTTTTGATGAGATCGTGAAGCATTTGATGAAACTTGGTATTCCGGTTATTGGAGAAAATGCGGAAATGGTCAGGAGAGGAGCCTTGCTTTCTGTATCTGCAGAGTATTATCGTATGGGATTCAGTGGCGGCCGGATTGCTTCAGAATTGCTGGATGGGAAAAAGAAACCTTATGAAATCGGTATTACCAAGCAGATCGATCCTGATTGGATCGTGAACATGTCTGTAGCAAAAACATTGAAGAAAGAACTGCCTTACGACGTGTGGCAGAAAGCAAGAAAATTATATTTGTATGACGGGCAGGCGGCAAGACCGTAGCCTGTTTTGCGGGGTGAAATTGATGTTTGATCTATTTATATCTACAGTTGCCCAGGGACTTATGTGGTCTATGCTGGCAATTGGAGTCTTTTTATCTTTCCGTGTTCTTGACGTACCGGACATGACTTGTGAAGGCAGCTTTCCTCTCGGAGGAGCTGTTGCCGCTTCACTTATTTCTTCAAATGTAAATCCCGGCTGGGGGATTCTTAGTGCTATGATATGCGGTGCCGCAGCAGGAGTTATCACAGGTGTTTTATATACGAAATTAAAAATTCCGGCAATTCTTTCCGGAATCCTGACAATGATTGCCCTGTATTCTATTAACCTCCATGTGATGGGGAAAGCAAATATTTCTCTGCTTCGGGCAGATACAGTATTTTCTGTTATCGGTAAATTTTTCCATACGGACCCTTCTGTCAGTGCATTTATCGTTCCTTTTGTTTTTATGGTAATTATCAGTGCCTTTATTTATTGGTTTTTCGGTACTGAATTAGGCATGTGCATTCGCGCGACAGGATACAATCCACAAATGGTTCGTGCCCAAGGGGTAAATACAGATTCTATGATTATATTGGGGCTTTGTCTAAGCAATGCTCTGATTGGATTATGTGGTGCTGTAGTAGCCCAGAATAATGGTTTTGCTGATGTGGGAATGGGTATTGGTACTATCGTGATCGGCTTGGCCTCCGTGATTATTGGCGAGGTTATTCTCGGATCAGACAGTTTTTCGTCTTCTCTGATGGCGGTTGTTCTTGGTTCGATAATTTATAGGATCGTTATTGCTGCAGTACTTCATTTGGGGATGCCGCCGAATGATTTAAAGCTGTTTACTGCAATTATTGTTATGTTTGCGTTGGCGACGCCTTTGATTAAGGAGAAAGCCAATTTGGGAAAGGCAGGCTGATTATGTTAAAAATTTCACATATCAGCAAGACTTTTTTTCGGGGAACACCTAATGAAAAGAAAGCATTGATTGATTTATCACTGACTTTGAATGATGGGGATTTTTGCACTGTCATCGGTGGTAATGGTGCGGGGAAAAGTACCCTTCTGAATGCTGTTTCCGGAGTTTATATTCCTGATGAAGGAACAATTGAGTTAAACGGTGCAGATGTAACACGGATGAGTGAATTCAGGCGTGCCAAATTTATTGGACGCGTGTTTCAAGATCCTATGAAAGGGACTGCAGGCGGAATGCAGTTGGAGGAAAATCTTCTTTTAGCTTCCCGTCGTGGAGAAAGCCGTCGATTGAAATGGGCTTTTTCTGATGGTGATCACGAAAAATATAGAGAAATGGTAGCCCGCCTTGATTTAGGACTTGAAGATCGTTTGGGAACAAGAATTGATCTTCTTTCAGGGGGGCAGCGCCAAGCAGTGACACTGTTGATGGCGACGCTGAAAAAGCCGGATATTCTTCTCCTTGATGAACCAACAGCTGCTTTAGATCCTAAAACTGCGGATAAGGTTCTGAAAATTACGGATGAAATTGTCAGTGAGCAGCATTTAACAACTTTGATGATTACCCATAATATGCGTGATGCTTTAAGATACGGAAACCGTCTGATTATGATGAATAGCGGACGAATTATTGCCGATTATGCAGAAGAGGAAAAACGGGAACTGACAATTGAAGTGCTCCTCAAAAAGTTTGAAGAAAATGCAGATGCATTGAGTGATAAGGTTATTCTAGGATAGGACTTGAAAAATATATGCACTCTGTGTATAATGGCTAAGGTATGAACTGCATCCCGGGATTTCGATACTCCGACGAATCACTTAGATGCGGCAATTTATTTACAGGAGGCTTAATTATGCTTACAGCAGAACAGAAAAAAGAAATTATTGCACAGTATGCGGTACATGAAGGCGATACAGGATCTCCGGAGGTGCAGATCGCTATCCTCTCCAAGAGAATCGCTCTTCTCACTGAACACCTGAAAGAACACAAGAAAGACCATCATTCCCGCCGCGGATTGCTGAAACTGGTCGGGCAGCGCAGAAACATGCTTGATTACCTTCGCCGCAGTGATATTGAAAGATACAGAATGCTTGGTGAAAAACTGGGTCTGCGCCTGAAATAAGGCGAAAAGAAAAGGAAATGACAGTAGAAAATTCTGCTGTCGTTTTTTTATGGGACTTTCGACTGTGTGCGGAGTGCAGAAAGAAAATTTATTTGATTTAGAATCTTATTAAGCATTTTATTTTGATGTATTTAAGTGCTACAATTCTACTTCCGATTGTAGCCTTTGATAGAATAAGAATACAAAATGTGCCAATTAGTCACACTATTGGCACACAATGGTTCTTATTTCTTGTTTATTAAATTGTTTATAAGGGAGGCAGCTTTTTTGTCTTCTTCCTGGACGGCATGAGCATACCTATTGAGCGTTATAGAGACATCACTGTGTCCTAAGCGGGCACTTACTGTCTTTGGATTGACACCCTTAGCTATTAACCAGGTGGCATTGGTGTGCCGTAGGTCATGAAAGCGCATATGGAGCCCTAATGACTCACTAAGGTGCTTAAAGGCTACAGAAATGGCTGTAGGGGCAAAATAAGACCCAATAGCATTCGGGAAGACAACAATATCATGCTTTTTATAAGTGAGTAGTATTTTGATAGTTTGAGCATCTACTGCTATTGTTCTTTGTGCCTTCTGTGTCTTAGGTGTTTGTATAGAGGTGTCCGAAGCAACAGAGCGGTGGATAGTAATTGTATTATTAACTGTGTCTATATCCGACCAGTGAAGACCTAAGACTTCACCACGTCTAAAGCCACATTCTAAGCATAAGAGGATAATAGGGTACCAAGGGATGCCTGTATGTACCTTCATGTCCTTAACTGAATTTAGTAATAGCTGTGCTTCATCGATTGTTAAAGGTACTATTTCTTTTTGTCTTGTTTTTATATTTTCAGACAAAGATACAGGATTAGTAAAGATAAGCTCTTCTGCTATTGCTGTCTGAAATATCATACTTAAGACAGTCCGATAGACATTTGTAGTAGCACTGCTATAGTTTTTATGTTGAATAAGAAAAGTATTTATATCCTTTGTCTTAATATCCTTCAGGGGTGTCTGATGAAAGAAGGGTATAAAGTGCTTATTTATATAATGAACGTAAGATTTATATGTTGTACTTTTTACTTTACCTTCTTTAATTTCTAAGAAGTGATTACAGTAAATATTAAAAGGAGTCATGCTATTAATGCTAAGGATACCTTTTTCTTTTTCATATTGGTATTGCTGCATTAGCTTAATGACTTCTCTTTTGTCTGTACCCGTGAAGGTCTTCCTGATGCGTTTTTGTGTCTGGGGGTCTCTACCGAGGTCTAAGAAGCCTCTATAATGTCCCTTTTTGTACTCAATGATACTGCCTTCACCCTTTTGTCTTCGTTGATGTTTCATCATGGTCTCCTTTAGGGGGCACAAAAATAAAAATATGTAAAAATTGTGAAATGTGGGTTAATGAATTACAAAATATAAAAATACCCCCCATATGTCCCTAATTGTACCATATGTCCCATATAGTAATAATAAAGTAAATCTGATACATATAGGCCATAGTGTGCCCAAGGTGTGACTATAACGAAACAATAAACAATCTATAACGTCTTTAATATACCTATAGGGGTATATAGTATGCCTGGTATGCACCATAATTCCTCATTTTGTTTCCTTTTTGTCAGTCTTTATGGGACTTAATGGGGACAATAAGGGGACATAAAGGGACAATAAGGGGACATGATGTTACCTGTTTGTTGTTTGATTGATAACAAAAATGATATCAATAAGGGACATATAGAGTGGAAGTTATATGTGTGTCTATTCATAATAAATATGTTATAGATATTTTATCTGTTAGATATCGAACAATATGTTCATTAATGTACTTATTGTTCCCTAAATGTTCCTAAATGTCTCTAAATGTACCAAAAAGACACATAAAGAGACATAAAGAGACACAACCAGACAATGCATAGTGTAAACAAAAAGAGACAATAAGTAAGTTATTTTATACTTATTGTCAACCATAATGTCCCTAAAAGTATACATACTGTTACTTATCGTCATTATCACAATTAGACGTGTAATAGTTATTAGTCGTTGTCACATTATTGCTATTACGATTATGTCTATTGCTGTGTATCTTGATTGTGTCTTGCTCATTAAGTAAAAACTCATGCATTAATGCTCTTAATAGTGATGAACTATCATAGTCATTAATATCACAATAGCTCTGAAATGCCGCTTTTTCCGCTGGTGTCAACCGTACTGTTAATGTTGCGGTACGCTTTTCCGCCCGTGCTTGTTCTTTGATTTTTGCAGTATCCATCGTATTTTTCCTTTCTTATAAATAAAAACTATACCGTCATATAGAAATCAATAATTAGACAATGTGTGACATCATGTGATACAGTGTGATTAGCAAAAAGTAACACGGTACATTGATAACCGCATAGCTAATTATGTATGACGATATAGTTATACGTGTATTATAACATGTCATACATACGGCCGCAAGAGCCGCTATAAATAGTGACAGTATCTATAGTGCTTGCGGTAATCGTCAGCATGGGGGCGTCAGACGCATGCTAAAAGTTGCAATGAGTATGTAACAGAGTCGATAAGAACGACTGCTAAAAAAAAAATAATGCTGGATTTTAAAGAAATAAACGTTTCAAAAAAAATGGAGGTAAACAAGCATGAAAAATAGAAAGTATTACGCAGAATATTACCCTTACGGTGTCAATATATCATATGACAGTTTCAACCGTAACGCTTATGATTTCTACTGTTATGAAATAGACGACTATTTACATGGAAAGGAAATAAAAGAATAATGAAAATTCTAAAACTTTATAGGCAAGATTTCTCACCAGAGACTGTAAAAGAAAAACTACAGTCTCTTTTAAAATGTGCTGATTGGGACTTTATAGAAACCACATCGGCATTTGGAAACACAAGACGGATAAGCAGAGTACAACTTGCTCTGCTATTAAAAAAGAATTGCCGTATACACAATACGATTTATTAAAAATTAAGGAGGTAAATAAAATGTTTAGAGTTAAAAATATTGAAAGCCCACGGTCAGGACGGCCAGTTGCTAATCAATTTAAAGTGGTTTTTGATACGGCGGTTGGGCGTGTCCTTCTGTTTCAGTCTTATGATACACCGATTGCAATGTTAATAAACTGTCCAATACACGGCACAGCTTATTATATTGCTACCGATGAATATTTTTCTGTGACAACATCTAAATATCAAAAGATATTTTATGAAAAGCACGGAAAATACTTAACGCATCAGTACAGCGTGTCTAATTTTTCAGAGTGGCTGGAGGCAATACATAATCCAGCGTTGTTTAATGCCTTATTGTTACAAGAAAGGGAAAGAAAATGATAATAACAAATCTAAAAAGTCAAAATACAGGCCGTTCACTTCCCAATCAAAAAATATTGACTGTGGACACACCTTGTGGACATGTTCATTTATTTCAATCATATAAAATTCCTATTTCTTTTATAGTCTTTACACCTCATGGCCGTTATTTCATAGAAACAAGCACGGCATATTCACATAAGATAACAACATATCAAGAGCAGTTTAGAAAAAGTTTTCTTTTAAATTTTTCATATTTCAAAGTAAATAACATTGGTCAATGGATAAGGGCACTTAATAGTCCAACACAATTTGAAAAGTTAATACAAACGCAAAAAGATTGCAGATTAGAAAGGTGAGCACAAAATGAAAACAAAGACAATTACACTATATAGCTTTTCGGAATTATCAAAACAAGCACAAAACAGAGCGGCACATAAATATCAAGACCTCATGCAAGATATTTATGAAGAAAATGCTAATGATATTTTAGAGCAAAAAGCCGCTTATTGGACAAAAAGAACAGGAGTACCTATTGATAAAGAAAATATATCATATTCAGGCTTTTACTCACAAGGAGACGGCGTAAGCTTTATCACAAACGATGAAATAGATATGTCTATTCTTGTCCCTTATGCCCTTAAACAGCTTGAAAAGGGTACAAGAATAAGCAGAAAGATACTAGAAACACCACCAGAAGTATTGAGCAAAGTTTATAACTTATATTCTTTTGATATCTGCCGCTATCAAGGTGCCCGATATATCCACAGTGGAACGGTACACTGTCATTGGGATTACAATAGCATTAATAGTGTTTGTACGGTCAGCGAATGGGATAAATATGATGTTTTAGCAGACGAAATGGCTACCCTTGTTAATTATGTAAAAAATTTAATATGTGCAGATATTTATCAAGCACTGCAAGATGAAAATGATTATGTCTTTGACATAGAACACATAAAAGAATATTTCAAAGAGTGTGATTTTTATGATTGGTATGCAGATGGCACACTGTACACAGAAAGGAATTAAATAAAATGAAACTTATTGATTTATTAAGAGAAAGATTAATTCGTACATGGCACAACCACAACTTTTTAGTACACATGCAGTTTACAAATGAAAACTACATTGCAGACACAATCGAGGAGGCGATACAAGTCGCAAATATGACAAAAGGACAGCAAGAAACGTTATCTGCTTATTTAGACGTATTCAAGGAAGTAAAAGATAAAACAGTTATTGTGGATATCTACAATGACTGCATGTTTTTAACAGCGAGTCACAACATGACTGAATACGCTAAAAAATGGTGTGCAATATACATAAGAAGTGATTGTTATCAGAAAATTAAAAACTATATAGATTATCAATCCTTAGGTGCTGCCTTTTATGCCGATGGATGCTACATAAAGACACCTAAAGGCATCATTGAACGGTTATAAAATGTACCCACGAAAACTATATAAAAATGGGCTTGTAATTACTAAGGCACAGTTAGATAAAAACTACTGTGCTTTTTTAATTACAGAAATACTACATGGCGCTACATGCTACTTAATGTTTCCTAATGACACACTTTATGTCCTTGAACGCCCTTCATGTACCTACATTACCCTTACCGACAGCCAACCACCATATACACAATTTCATATTTTCGTTGAAGACACCAAAGCTATTGAGAGTGTCTTACACAAAGCCAGTTTCGTTATTTGTAAATAGCCCCTTTATGTCACCATATGGGGGCTTTTTATTTACTCAGGAGGTAAACAATATGTTCCCAATTGATAGAGATACTTTAGAAACCTACATTGCAATAGGAATGTTCCATGGGCTGTGCCTTGCTGTGTCTTTATTCATAGCATGGCTTTTATTTTGGATAATCGGAGGTTGCAAGTGATGGAAAATATTGAACAAAGCCCGCTGTTTTTAGAAGAGCTTGAAATAGAGTACCAATTCAAGCACCAAGCAGAAGAACAGCTTAAAAAGCACTTGCAAGAGAAGACACAAGCAGGCAAGGCCATAGAGACACCAATAGGCCGTGGCTTAATTGAGTACCTTTATGATACCTTAGCGGCTAACATTGAGGCGTTCTTAAAGTATCAAGAAGAGCCAAAAGGGGGCGTTAAGGCTGCTTACTATCCATTGGTCATGTGGTTGCTGAATATCTATAAAGACAACAGACAAGATTTAATTACTCTTTTGTCTTTGGCTACAATCACAGAAGTAGTCAATGCGGCACATACAACACTATCTTTATCAAGCACCTGTCAGAATATACAGCAAGACATCTTAGAAGAAGCACAGCTACAAGCTTTTTTACAGGAGAACAAGGAGAAAGAGCTAAATACTTTGGTAGGGCTGTCAAGACGAAGAAGCAATTTTTATAGACGTTATTTTATAAAAAATGTCATGAACCAGACAGACTGGAAAGAAAAGCAATGGCCCCTAAAAGAAACAGTACTCTTTGGTGCAAAGCTATTAGAAATATGCATGAGGGGTACAGATTTATTCAGTACCCGTTATTGTACAAATTTTAGGGGCAAGGGCATCGAGTGCATAGAGCCTACAGATGCTTTTCATAAGATATGGAACGCAAATACTCATTATTTATTATCAAGAGCCTATCAATCTTGTCCAATGATTATGTCACCAGCACCGTGGAAGTCAGATTTAACAGGCGGTTATTATGGTGAATTGAATGCTATTCATGGCTTTATTCGTACAGAGCGCTACCACACACAGGATAGACAAAACAACTTCTTTTTTAAGCAATATAAAGAGCAAGTAAAAGCTGCTGATTTAAGCAATGTCTTAAATGCTGTAAATAGCATACAACAGACACCATGGATTATTAATTCTAAAGTGTTGCGGATAGCAGAACAGCTTGTCAATCAAGGAGGAGACATAGCAGGATTACCACAGATGGAGCCCTTTTCAAAGCTACCAACGCTTGAAAATCCAACACCAGAAGAGCTTAGGAGACATAAAAAGGCCGCTAAACTTCTGTATGAAAAAGAAGCCAGCAGGCGGGGAAAAGCCCTAAGGGTACACATCAACTTACGGACAGCACAACGGTTTGAACAATATGACAAAATTTACTTTCCACACAATATAGACTTTCGAGGGCGTATCTACCCGATACCATCTTTTAGCCCACAAGGTGATGAACTGAATAAAGGATTACTGCTATTTGCAGAACCAGAACCACTGGAAAATGATGAAGACATCCAGTGGTTTTTTATTGCAGGTGCTGAATTTGCGGGGGTAGACAAGGTGTCTTTTTCTGATTGTGTATCGTGGGTAGAAGACAATAAAAGCAACATTTTGGACACTGCTGCCCGACCATTAGACATGGTGGACTGGTGGGGTAACTTAGATGCCCCTTTTGAATTTTTAGCATGGTGTTTTGAGTACCAAAAGCTCCAGAAGTACCTTGAAGAACATAATGGTCACGCTAAGGATTTCATCACAGGTATACCAATAGCTTTCGATGGCACATGCAGCGGTTTACAACATTTTTCAGCCATCTTAAGAGACCCTGTTGGAGCCACAGAGGTCAACTTAGCACCTGGAGATAAGCCTAATGATATCTACCAGACCGTAGCAGATAAAGTTAATTGTGTCTTAGAGCAGGATGCAAAGACAGGCACAGGAGACACCACGGATGACCACGATAAAAGCAAGTACGGTACAAAGACCCTTGCACAGGGCTGGTTGTTCTTTGGTGTCAACAGAAAGGTGACAAAAAGGCCCGTTATGACCCTTGCTTATGGTGCCAAACAGTTTGGTTTCAGAGACCAGATACTGGAAGACACAATTATTTCTCATATAGGTGAGGGGCTATTTACGGCTGATAATGCTAACCAGTATGCAGGATACATGGCCAAGCTGATATGGAAAGCCGTACAAACCACGGTTGTTAAGGCTGTAGAAGGTATGGAATGGTTACAACAGGTGGCACGTATGGTCACTAAGAACGGTGAGGTCATACAGTGGACAACACCTATGGGCTTTATTGTTCAGCAGCCTTATATGGTCTACAACGTCAAAACGTATCAAATGCGTTTTTTACACATCACAAAACGTTTTTATGATATCGAGGTTACAGGAACCGTTGACAGACGAAAACAATCACAAGCAATTGCACCTAATTTTATTCACAGTATGGATGCCAGTCATTTACAAATGACCGTAAACAGGGCAGCAGAAGCAAAAATAACTAACTTTGCAATGATACACGACAGCTATGGTACGACCCTTGCAAAAGCAGGTTTATTGTTCCGTCTCATTCGAGAGTGCTTTGTAGAAATGTACACAACCAATGATGTTTTAACAGCTTTTGAACGAGACCTAAGCCCTTTTATAGTAGGTAATCAGAAATTACCATCACAACCGACCAAAGGTACTTTTGATATCAACCAGGTAAAAGAAAGTTTATATGCTTTTCATTAAAAGAGGAGGAAAATAAGAATGATAATAGGTTGTCTTTCTTTATGCTTATTAAATTTTATGGGTGGTTATTTAGTAATCGCTAATCCAGAGCTTTTCTACTACTTATCTCTACCTTTTGTCCTTGCTAATCTATGTCTTTTATATTTAATAATAGTAAAGGAGCAATTTAAAATGTTATTTATATATCTGTCTCTTATACACATCTCCGAGCCCACGCGACATGCGCAGATCTCGTAT